>MDTA01050600.1_pt1 | contig 34520 bp, 36 predicted proteins | sample 811151 | NCBI WGS metagenome assembly MDTA01 (sample SAMN05326648, study PRJNA326480) | marine metagenome | isolation source: seawater | place: Indian Ocean: South | collected 2010
ATAACTATATTTTTTTTTTAAAGTTTTGTTATAAATACAATTATTAGAATTATCATAATAAGTACGATTTCTTTTTAATGGAAAACTATAATTTAATTCATCATAATCATAATTATTACTATTATAATAATTATTATTATTATTGTTATTATTATATTTTTTATCAAAATAATATTCAATATCATCTAAAGATTTATTAATAATTAGTATAATATAATAATCAGTAATTTTTTTAATAATATATAAAGAAAATAAGATAAATAATAAAGATTTAATAGGATTAATAGTAATAGTAAAATCAATTTTATAATTTAAATAATAAATAATTAAATTAGAGTAGTAATTAAAAACTTGATAATGATTGATCATATTAAATTTAATATATGATTATAAATAATCATTTTTTTTTAAATTTCATTTAAAATTTTTTTTAAATTTATTTTACTATATTTTGATATAAAAATATTATCTTTATTTTGAATTTTATTAGCAATAAAATTATGATATTTTTCATTTCTATTAGGTGGATATATTTTATTCCATTTAATTAATGTATCAGTGTTAATAATTTTACTATAATTTAAATTATAATTAAAAGAGATATACAATATAGCCCTAGCTATAAAACCTTTTGAATTATTATTAGGAATAAATAATTTTTTTTTATGATTAACATAATTATAATTATCTAATAATTTCCAATTATTATTAGAAATATTATTATATATAATATTAAAATTATTATTATCAATATAAATTATTTCTTTAAAATCTGAATATTTATAATTAGAACGAGCATTATTGATAAATTTAGTTGTTTTAATTAAATTATGCATATCATTAATTATAATATCATTATTTTTTAATTTAAAATATGAAATAGGATAAATATGTTCAATTGAATATAAAGTATTATTTAATTTATTATTATTAGTATATAATAAAGGCATATATTTATCATTTAAAATATTATCTTTTATAGAATGATTAATTGAATAAGATTTTTTGTTACAAATTTTGTTACAAATAAAATTTTTTTGAATATTAAATAAATAAACTCTAGAAATATTTAATAAAATCATAATTAATATATAAAACATATTCTATTAATATAAATGAATTTAAATCAATTTTTATAAAAGATATAAAAATATATAAATAATTAAAAATAATAAATGGAAGAATTAAAAACAAAAAAAAGGAAAAATAATAATGAAGAGGATAATAAATTATTAAAAAAAATAAAATATAATAATATAACTAAATATAAAAATTAATTATTAATATTATATGGATACATATAATATAATATATTTTTAATAATAAATACAATAATAATATTTATGACATTTTTTTAAATTTGATAAATAATTATGAACATTTTCTGAATTTATAAGTATATTTTTTTTATAAATAATTGGAATAGAAGCAATATATAATTTTTTTTCAAAATAAGGTGTAATTAAAAACGAGAACATAATAACTATATTATATTTATATTAAATCATTTTTTTTAAAACAAACGATTATTTGTATATAAAGGATATAAATTAAATAAACGATAACTATAAAATAATGGGATATTAGAGTTTAAAATATATTTTTTATTTTTTTTAATTAAATTATTTATAAATAAAATTTTTAATTCTAAATTATTAATAGCAATTTCTATATCATTTATAATATAATTCATAATAGTAATAAAAATATCAATATTATCAAATAAATTAGAGTACATTATTATATATATATAAATTAATTACAAAGAAAGTTTAGGTTTAATTTCTGGTTCTAAATTTTTTAAAGGAATATCAATTAATCTAACAGTATTATCAGCATCATTTATTTTTTCATTTTCTAATTTTGTAAATGTAGTACCTTTATAATTATCTAATTTTAGTTTTGTGGTTTCAATTTTATTATCTCTTAAATATTTAATAGTAATAATATCATTTGGTTTATGTTTTTGTAAAACAATATTAAGATCATTTGGATTATTAATACTATCATTATCTATTTGAATAATAATATCACCAATATGATCAATTTTTTTAGTAATATTATTAATTTTAAGACCTCTTAATCCTGATTTATCTGCTGTAGAATTAGTTGGTACATCTAATATAAGAATACCTTTATCGATAATAGGAATACCAGATTTTTCTGATTCACTAATTGAAGGATTTCTTTCCATATATGAAATACCTAAAATAGGTTTTTGAACAAAACCAGTTTCAATAATTTCATTAATAGATTTTAAAGCTATTTGAATAGGAATTGTAAAACCTACACCTGAAGATACACCCATACCTAATGAAGCAGTATTAATACCAATTAATTCACCATTACTATTTAATAAAGGACCTCCACTATTACCTGGATTTATTGCAGCATCTGTTTGAATTACATTATAAATTTTTCTTCCTGTTGGTGCTGATAATTCTCTATTTGTTCCAGAAATAATACCAGTTGTTAATGTATGATCTTGACCAAATGGATTACCTACAGCAAAAGCAAATTGTCCAACTTTTGTATTTATAGATTTATTATAATTAATAATTTTAAGGTCATTTTTAGGTGCATAAATTTTAAGAACTGCTAAATCAATATCTGGGTCAATACCTGTTAATTTAGCAGAATATTCTTTTTTATTATTATTTTTATCTGTTATAGTAACAATTGCATTATCTACTTTATTAATAACATGAAAATTTGTTATTATATGACCTTCATCATCCCATATAAATCCAGAACCAACACCTTTTGGTAAATCTTCTTTATTAATATTAAATTTTTCACCCATTGATGTATATTCAGTACTAATATAACAAACTGATGGAATAATTTCTTCAAATAATTCTTTTTGTTCATTTTCAATTTCATTTAAAATATTTTTATTTTTAATTTTTCTTGATTGTGTATATGCTGATGTATATGCATTTGTTAATTTGGGATTAATAATATTAAAACCTAATGAATAATATAATATTTTTCTTCTTACTTTTTCTATATTATTTATATTATTATTATTATTATTATATTTCATAATACAATAATTATTAAAAGCATAACTATAATATAAATTAACAATAAAATATAAAACAAATAAATTTTTAAATTTCATATTATATTATATTATATAAATTATTTTTATATAATATTTATTTTGGTAATAAATAACACGATTCTAATTCATAATCATTATTTATATTTGATTTTACAAAATTCCATCTATATATAACATAGCATATATTTTCATTATTATTTTCATTATTATTTTCATTTGGATAATACATATCCTTAAATTGAATACCATTATAAATCATTGTATTATAATCACTAAAAACTTTAATATCAATATCATATGAAACAAATTCTTTATCATTATTATCAATATATTTTTGATGATTTATTATATCAAAATTTACAAATTTACCAAGTAAAATAGCATATTTACTTTCATCAAATATAATTTTAAGTTTATTTGTATCTTTATATTTTAAATTATTAGATGGACTACAAATATTTTTAAGATAATTTAAAGAATATATTGGATCTTCATTTTTAAAAGTATTTAGCAAATTTGTAATTTTATTATCTAATTTATTTATTATTTCTATATCAACATTATTTTTATTATCATTATTATTATCTGTATCATTATCATTATTATTTTTTTTATTTTCATTTAATTTTGGTAAATCTATACTAGATTTTTGAGCTTCAATTATTTCAATTATTCTATTTGCTTCTTCTCTTAATTCATCTATATTTTTTTCATTTTCAGCAAAAGCAAATTGTGGTAAATAAATAATTGGTAAATAACATAATGATTTTCTTCTACTTAAATTATTAAATAAATTAATTTTATTAATATTATAGCATGATGTATAATCAAATATAAAAAATAAAATTGTTAATAATATATATTTCATGTTTTAATAATATATAATATTATCTAATATTTATATAAAAATAATATTATTTATTATTTATTATTTATATTAATTAAATTATTTTCTATTTTATTATCGTAATTATTATCGTAATTATTATCGTAATTATTATTTAAATTTTCATAAACTTTAATTTTATTATCAATGGTAATAGAGCATGATGGACATTTATTTAAATCTTTTAAACAATTATCACAATATAAACGATGTCCACAAGGATAAATAACTTTAATATCTTTTAATGCAATAATATTAAAACATATACAACACTCTGTAAAAATATTACCATTAATTATAATAGTATCATTATTATCTATATTTGAATTTTTATGAAAAATATATGAATTATTAATTTTATTATTTTTAATAAAATAATTTAAATATGATTTAATACAATCCATTATGATATATATAACAAGAAAATATTATCATTTTTTCTATTTTATAATAATTAAAATATTTTTATAAAATAAAGATGAATATATTTTATTATATTATTTTAATATTAATAGTTATATTTTTTATTATAATTAATATTAAAAATATAATTATAGAAAAATTTATTTGTATAAATCCTAAACTTATAAATAATAATGGTACTTGTGAACATAATTTTTTTATAGGTAATAATTCAAATTCTGAACAAGCACTAAAAATATGTAATAATAATGATAATTGTAATGGATATTCTAATATTAAATATAATTTAAATAATAATATTGGATATATAAATTTTAAATGTTTAGATAATTGGGATGGTAAAATAATATATGATAATGATAAATTAATATATAATAAATTAATTAATAATGTAAAAAATAAAGATAATATTGAATTTAGTGATTTAAAAACTTATAAATGCAATAAAACATGTCCACCTGGTAAAGGTATTAAAGATGATTCTTTAACTTGTTTTGATTGTCCTGATAAACAATATAATACCGGTGATAGTTATCAATGTAAAGATATTGCAGAATGTCCTACAAAATATAATTTAATTAATTATGACAAAAAAACTGGTAATATTATTTGTAAAATTAATTCAAGACCAGGTTATTATTATGATGTTAATAGTAAAAGTGAAAAAAAGTGTCATAAAGGAACATATACAGATAGTTATGGAAATTCAAAATGTATAAATGTAAGTGAAGGACACTATGTAGATGAAATTGGACAAACTACACAAAAACCTTATTCAATAACTAGATGTGGTCCTGGTAAAAAATTAACACCAGGTACTAAAACAAAAGATGGTATTTGTAATGATTGTCCAACGGGTACATTTTCAAAAGGAGGTGAAAATAATTGTACTGATTATAAGACAACTTGTGAATATGGTCAAAAATTAGTAGGTGGTTCAAAAAGTGAAGATAAAAAATGTGAAAATTGTCCTGATGGTTATTATTCAGATGGAAAAAATTGTACAAAAGTTAGACCAGGATATAAAAGGAAAAAAGATAAAAGTGGTGAAGAACCATGTATACCAGGAACATATTCAACAGGTGGTACAAATGATTGTATGGGATGGTCATCTTCAATATGTTCAGGTGGACAAAAATTAAGTGGTGGTTCAAATACAGAAGATAGAATTTGTGTAGAATGTCCTGATGGTTATTATTCAAAAGGTATTTTTACTACTTGTAGAATTGTAGATCCAGGTTATAAAAGAGCTCCAGGTAAAAGTACTCAAAGACCTTGTTCTGCAGGTTCTTATTCAACAGGTGGTACAAATGATTGTACACCTTGTCCAGATAAAACTTATTCTTCTAGTAGTGGTAGTACAACTTGTACAGATTGGACATCAACTACATGTCCAAGTGGACAAAAATTAGTAGGTGGTTCAAATATAGAAGATAAAATTTGTGTTAGTTGTTCGCCTGGTGAATTTTCTCCTGGTAATACTTCAACAAAATGTACAGAGGTACAATCTGGTTATCAAATAAAAGAAGATAAAAGTGGTCAGGAAATATGTCCAAAAGGAACATTTTCAAAAGGAGGTGAAAATATTTGTACAGATTGTCCAAATGGACAATATTCTTTAACTGATGGTAGTTCAAATTGTACTGATTGGACAGCAACTACTTGTCCAAGTGGACAAAAATTAGTAGGTGGTTCAAATATAGAAGATAAAATTTGTGTTAGTTGTCCACCTGGTGAATTTTCTCCTGGTAATACTTCAACAAAATGTACACGGGTACAGTCAGGTTATCAAATAAAAGAAGATAAAAGTGGTCAGGAAATATGTCCAAAAGGAACATTTTCAAAAGGAGGTAAAAATATTTGTACATCTTGTCCTGATGGACAATATTCTTCTAATGCTGGTAGTTCAAAATGCACACCAGTATCACCTGGATACAAAAGAAAACAAGATAAAACAGGTCAATTACCTTGTCCTGATGGTAAATATTCAGGTGGTAGTACAAATGATTGTAAGGTTTGTGGTTGTCCAAATAATCAATATACACCTAATTGTGGTGGTGATAAAAAAGGTACTTGTATAAAATGTCCTGCATGTGGTAATGGTCGATATAGAAGTGGTTGTAGTGGAACAAATTCAGGTACATGTACTTTATGTAGCACCTGTCCTGGTTATAAATATAGACCAAATTGTGGAGGAACAAATCCAGGTAGTTGTGTACCTTGTCCTTCTTGTCCATATGGTTATGTTAGATCTAACTGTTCATTTAATAATCCTGGTACATGTCAAAAAATTCCACAAAAATGTACTATAATGTAAATAAATATTATTTATTATAAATTATTAAATAAATATTTTTTTATAATTATTATAAAAATAAATTAATAAATTAATAAATTAATCAACTTCTTCATCTGGAGGACAAAATCCTTCTGGCATACCACCACTTGGCATACCACCACTTGGCATACCACCACTTGGCATACCACCTGGCATACCACCTGGCATACCACCTGGCATACCACCTCCTTCAGGAGCATTTTTTTGATAGAATTTCATCATAATTGGATTTGTTTTATTTTCAATTTCTTTTTGTTTATTATCATAATCTTCAGATGAAGCATTAGGATTTTCTTCTAACCATTTAAGTGCTTCTTCAATAATTGGATCTAATTCTTCTTTAATTTTATTTGTTTCTTCAGCATTTTCACTATCTGGATTTGATTTAACATTATTTTTAATGTTATAAATAAAATTTTCTAATCCATTTCTTTTTTCAATTTTTTCTTTATTTGCATCATCTTCTTCTTTAAATTTTTCTGCTTTCTTAATCATTTCTTCAATTTCTTCTTTACTTAATCTACCTTTATCATTTGTAATTGTGATATTATTTTTTTTACCAGTACTTTTATCCGCTGCTGAAATATTCATAATACCATTTGCATCAATATCAAATGATACTTCAATTTGTGGTACTCCTCTTGGTGCGGGTGGAATTCCATCTAAATGAAAATTACCTAACATATTATTATCTTTTGTAAATCCTCTTTCACCTTCATAAATTTTAATATCAACTCCTGGTTGATTATCTGCATATGTTGAAAATACTTGTGATTTTTTTGTTGGAATAGTTGTATTTCTTTCAATAATTTTTGTCATTACACCTCCTGCTGTTTCAATTCCTAATGATAATGGTGCTACATCTAGTAAAAGTAACTCATTTGTTTTTGAATTACCTTGTCCTGTTAAAATTGCAGCTTGAACTGCTGCACCATATGCTACTGCTTCATCAGGATTTAATGATTTATTTAATTCTTTTCCACCAAAATATTCTGATAGTAATTCTTGAATTCTAGGAATTCTTGTTGTTCCACCAACTAATACTATTTGATCAATATCTCCTTTTGACATTTTTGCATCTGTTAATAGTCTGTTAATTGGGTCAATTGTTCTTTTAAAAATTGGATCTGCTAATTGTTCAAATTTTGCTCTTGATAAATTTGCTACATAATCTACACCATCAATTAATGAATCAATTTCAATTGATGTTGTTGTACTAGATGATAGATTTTTTTTTGCTTTTTCTGCTGCATTATTTAATCTTTTTAATGCACGAGCATTTTGTTTTACATCTACTTTGTGTTTCTTTTTAATATCTTCTGCTAAATAATTAACAATTACATTATCAATATCTGAACCACCAAGATGTGTATCACCACCAGTTGCTTTTACTTCAAAAATTCCACCATCTAAAGTTAATACTGAAACATCATGAGTTCCACCACCACAATCAAATACTATAATATTTACTTCTTTATCAGTATCTGATTTATCTAAACCATATGCAATCGCAGCAGATGTAGGTTCATTAATAATTCTTAAAACTTCTAAACCCGCAATTGTTCCTGCATCTTTTGTTGCTTGTCTTTGTGCATCATTAAAATATGCTGGTACTGTAATTACTACTTTTTTAAGTTCATGACCGATATATGCTTCCGTTGTTTCTTTTAATCTTTGAATAACCATTGCTGATATTTCTTCAGCATGAAATTGTTTATCTTCTTTTTTATATTTTACATTTATAATTGGTTTATTTGTTTCATCAGCTGTCACTTTAAAAGACCATAATTTATTATCTTGAACTACTGATGGATCATCAAATTTTCTACCAATTAATCTTTTTGCATCATATACTGTATTTTTGGGATTCATTGATGATTGATTTTTTGCTGGTTCTCCTACTAATTTTTCTTCATCTGTAAATGATACATATGATGGTATAATTCTTGATCCTGTTTGATGATCTGGTATAATTTCTACTTTATCATTTCTCCAAATAGCAGCACAACTTGTTGTTGTACCAATATCAAATCCTGCTGCAATATTTTCTGTGTCTGTCATTTTTATATTATTTATATAAATAAATCTTTAAATATTTTTTTATTATTATATTCTTGTTATTTTTTTTCTTTTAAAATATATTGTAAAACTTAATATTACTCTATGTATTCCATTTTCATTATCTTTATTACAATTTACTTTAACATGTCTTCCATCATCATCTTGTTTATATATTGCAACATTAAATCTTCTTAATTCCGGTAATAATGGATTTAATACTAATGTATTAGTATCATTTGGACCACAACTTGTACCTGCTAATTCTTGTTTATAAACTGTTGATACAGCAGGAGTTATATCATTTATATAAATAGCATCATAATATTTATTAAAATTTTCTGTTATATTTTTAATTGGATAATTTATCGCTCTATAACTTTTATTTTCAATATCTAATGAATTATTATTATATATAACTAAATTTGTATTAGTATTCAAAACATCACCTCCATGTGAATATTTAAATGTATTATTGAGTTCTTGCTGTGTCATATTTGGATTTAAATTTAAATCAGTAATTAATTCATTTAAATTTGTATATGGTGTTTTTATTTTTACTGGTACTATTATTCTTTCAAAATCATTTAATGATACATAAATATGATCCCCTTTTCTTATTTCACCATAATTATATGCGTTTGTTGATTTTCCATAATATTTATTGGTGATATCACTATCATATTTCCATCCTTGTTCACCAATATGTATTTCTGTTTTTAATGTTTTTACATATATACAATTTTTAATATCTTCTTGTAAATCAAAATAAAATGAATTATCTGCATTAAATTTAGCGTTATAACTATCTAATAATATTGTTTTTTTCTCTATACTATCTTCCATTTTTATTATTCTATATATATATTTTATTATTTATATAAAGATTAAAATACTTTATTTAATATATTTATAATGATTATTAATAATAATATATTATCATTTTATTACAATAATTTTAAAGCAATTACATATAATTTATGTTCTATATTTTTTATAATTACAAATACATTTATACCAATATATACTGATGAAATATTATATTTTAACTCTAAAATTATAGAATATATTTCTATTAATTATAAATTAAATACTGAAACTAAAAGAGTTAATTTTATTAATTTTATGAATAATATAATTGAAAAAAATAATGATATTATAAAAAAACTACAAATTGAAAAAGAACTAAATGAAAATATAAATAATTATTCACTTGATAATAGTTCCGATAATTCTTTGTCTGATTCAATATCTATTGATTCAAATGATAATAATAAAAATGTAGATGATAATTCATCATCTGATATATTATCTGAACTAGTTAATGTAATGGATAATAATATCGAAAAAAAATCGAGTGATAATGATATTTTTAAATTTGAAAAATAAAATTAAAATATACTTATTTAATAGTAATGTCACAAAATACGCAAAAATATTTTATTCGTCCACATAATAAAGAAATATTAAATCATTATTTAATCAGTAAAAATTTACCAGATTATAGAGTTTTTGATGATAGTCATATAAAAAAAATTAAAAGTCTTCAAATAAATTATTATACACTTTTATTAAATAGTATTATTAAAAAAAATCAAAAAACTAGTACTTTTTCTAGTCCTGATATTTTAGGTTCTTTTAATGATTCAACAGATATTACTGATTTAATTACTACTAATGGTAATAAAAAAAGTATTTTTATGTATAATAATAAAGGTAAAGAAATTGAAATAGGTGTTATTAATAGTGGAATATTTGGTGATGGTTCATTAAGTCCTGTTAAAAATGATGAAGCAATTCATTTAACTAGAAAATATATTAATGATGTTATTGATATTAAATCTCTTAAAACTGCTAAAGATTTATATCAAAGTTCTAAAAGAAAAAAATCTTCATCTCCTCCTAAATCTTCACCTACTAAAAAAAAAAATTCTAATTCATCCCCACCTTCTTTTAGTTTAGGTAAAAAATCTATTTCTCCTCCTTCTTTTAGTTTAGGTAAAAATTCTATTTCTCCTCCTTCTTTTAGTTTAGGTGATTCTGCTTCTAAAAAATTAAAAACAGATAGTAAATTAGTTTTTAGAAGAACTCCACCATCATCTACTGAATCAGCTAGAACACGAAGTACTCTTCCTAGAAATACTTCTCAACAATCTATGAGTTCTTTATTAAGTCCATCTATATCTCCTGTAAATATTTTATTAAATAATAATAAATCTAGAACACCATCTCCATCTAATAATAATTTATCACCACCAAGAGCACCAGAAAAACCTAAAAGAAAAGGTGGTACTTTTAAAAGAAATAAAAGAAATAAAAATAATAAAATAAATAAAAAAAATAAAAAATAAATTATATTATATTTTTAAAATTGATAATTTTTTTTTCCACAATTTTTAATATATATCTTGTTTTGATAATTGTTTACCATAACATTCTGTATTATATCTTTTTAATGTATCTAATGATTTAATATAATTTTCATATAAATCTATATATTGTTGTGTATCTTCTAATACTGAATTATGTCTATAGTCTTTATATTTACATACAAAATAACTTAAATAAAAACTATATAAATAACATAATATTGTATCTACAGTTCCTACTATATATTCTCCTTTTTTCATTATTGAAAAACAATTATCTTTAACTTTTATTATTGTTAATAAATTATATCTTACATTATTTATTTTATCAAATAATGCTATTCTTGTTCTATCTTTTAATATATCTACACTACTACTACTATCTGTTACATCTCTTATTATTAATTCATATTTATCTAAATTTATATTTTTTTTTATAATTTTAATAGTATTATTACAATCACTTTTATAATTTGTTGATAATATCATTAATAAATATGTTAATTTATTTAATCTACAACAATCTTTATTTTTAATATTTTTTAATAATTTAATTGCTAAACTGTCTATTATTGGATTTTTATTTTCTTTAACATAATTTAATAATAATGATAAACAATGCTTTAAATCTTCTGGTGTTTTATGATATGTCTTTTTATTTGGATTTTCACAATATAATCTTTTTTTTCTAAATTCTTTATTAAAATATACTTTTGTTAATAATTTTAATCTACTCTCTATTTTTTCCCATCTATAATATGATTCATATGGTCTAGCTAATTCATAATGCATATTTCTTTTTAATAAATATAATGGTACTATATTATAATTATCTTTATAATATTTAATTAATCCTTCATATTTTTCATATAAATGTATCTTTATCATTATATCAAATAGTGATTTATCTAATTGTGTTAAATCTAAAACATTTAATGTTCCTACATATAGTTTAAAAGTATTCTCATGTTTTGCTAATTTTACTTTTATTAATTTATATTTTAATTTTTTTAATTTTTTTCCTAATTGGATTATATGTTTTCTTGCATCATATGAATAACAATCGTAATCCGCTTGTGTATAATCTTTATATATCTTAATATTATCTGGTAATATTAAATTTAATGCATATCCTCCATATAATATTAATTTTTTCTCTTTTATATATTCTGATACTATTTCTAATAATTCTTTATTATTATTATATTCTTCTTTTAATTTTTTTATTTCTATATCTTGAATTAAATTTTTTATACTCATTTTAATAAAATTATATTGATTATTAACTTATTCTAAATATTATAAATATTATAATATCCAATTTCTTTTACCTAATCTATTATTACATCCATAACACATCGGTTTTAAATTATTTATATTCGTTTCTCCACCATTGTACTCGGATATAATATGTCCACAACTATAATCATTTTCTGTAATAAGATTTTTACAATTTTTATAAGGACATTTACCTGTTTTTTTATTACCAAATTCTTTTATCCAAACTTCTTTTTTTAATTTTTTTGATATTCTTTTTTTATCTTTCTTAAATTTATGTGATGGTACTATTTTTCTATTTAATAAATATTCATTAAAATTATTATTTTTTAATGTAAATATTATTCCACTATTTACACAATCATATTCATCTTTATAAAATGATTTATTATTATTATTAAATAAATCCTTATATTTAATTATCCAATTAAATTGAAAATTTGCAGATTCAAAATCTCTTTTTAATTCATCAAAATTATTAAATTTTAATAAATAATTATCAAATGTTATATCATTTAAAAATTCAGATATTGTTTTTCTATATGCTTCCTTCTTTTTTTTATTTTCAAAATATATACTATAATTTGTTTCTAAATATTCTGTAAATTTATTATGTAAATTTTTACTAAAATCATCTAAAAATACATAATTATAATTTTTATACGAGTCTTTATTTAATTCATCAAATAATAATTTCATTTTATTTTCATCATCAATTATATAACAACATATGTATATATAATCGTTATAATTTAATAAATTTAAATTTTTTATTAATTCAATTCTATGTTGTCCATCCATTATATATATATTATTTTGTTCTGATGGTATATATGATAATACTATCTTATTTTTAAAATAAAAAAAATCAGGATTCATTTTATATGATTCTATCATCTCATTTATTTTATCATTATCTACACTCGTTTGATAAATCGGTTTTTTAAAATTATAACTATTTAATAATTCTACAAAATCTGTAAAAGTATATTTATATTCTTTGTAATTTTGTAAATTACATACTATTAATGTGTTTTTAAATATTGAATCTAAAAAATTGTGTGTAATCATAATTTTATATATATATATAATTTTTTATATAATTGTAAAAAGTACATTTCATTAAAAATTTTAAAATTTTAAAAATTATTTTAAAAATTAAAATAAAATTAAGAAATGTACTTTTTTTATATTTAAATATTTATAGATTAGATGAAAAAATATATTATTTTATATAATATAACTATTCTAATTTTCTTTATTATAATTATTACTATTATTTATAATAATTATAATAAAGAAAATTTTAAATGTATAAATAAAACTATTTATACTAATAATGGTTGTAAATCTGATTTAAAACAAATATCAAATCCTATTGATTATTGTAGTAATAATGATAAATGTAATGGATATATTTCTGTTAATATAAAAGATAAGTCTAATAATGAAAATACAGTTTATTATAAATGTTATGATAATTGGGAAGGTGAACTTTATCAAAATGATTTAATTTATGATAAATTAAAAGAATTATATAAAGATTTTGATTATCAATTTAGTAATTTAAAAACTTATAAATGTAATAATAATTGTCCACCTGGTAAAGGTATTATTGATGATAGTAATAATTGTTTAGATTGTCCCGATAATAAATATAATGCAGGTGATAGTTATCAATGTAAAGATTTACCAAATTGTCCAACTAATTATAGTTTAATTAATTATGATAAAAAAACTGGTAATATTATTTGTAGAATTGATTCAAAACCTGGTTCTTATTATGATCTTTATACTTCAACTGTAAAATCATGTCCTGTAGGACAATATCAAAATGAAGCACGACAAACAAGTTGTAAACAATGTCCTGAAGGACAATATCAAAATATTACTGGACAAATAAGTTGTAAACCATGTCCTTCAGGACAATATCAAAATAGTACTGGACAAACAAGTTGTAAACGATGTCCTTCGGGACAATATCAAAATAGTACTGGACAAACAAGTTGTAAACCATGTCCTGTAGGACATTATCAAAATAGTACTGGACAAAGTGGTTGTAAACAATGTCTCGAAGGACATTATCAAAATTTAACTGGACAAAGTAGTTGTAAAAGATGTGGGGCAAAACAATATCAACCTCTACGTGGACAAGGTAGTTGTCGTATATGTTTTTACTGTTAAATAAGTAAAAATTGTTCCATTTAAATATAATAATGTATTAACATATATTGTTATTCATAATGGATCATTTATATAACCATAATAATGTACTAATATATTATATGTTGCTCCTAATATACATAATGGTAACTTTTTTTTATATTATAATATTTATAGATTACATGAAAAAAATAATTGTTTTATTTATAACTATTATAATTTTATTTATTATAATTATTAATAGCTATTATAATAAAGAAAACTTTATATGTGTTAATAAAACTACTTATAATAATAAAGGTTGTAAATCTGATTTAAAACAAATCTCAAATCCAATTGATTATTGTAGTAATAATGATAAATGTAATGGATATATTTCTGTTAATATAAAAGATAAGTCTAATAATGAAAATACAGTTTATTTTAAATGTTTTGATAATTGGAGTGGTGAACTTTATCAAAAAGATTTAATTAATGATAAATTAAAAGAAATATATAAAGATTTTGATTATCAATTTAGTAATTTAAAAACTTATAAATGTAATAATAATTGTCCTCCAGGTAAAGGTATTATAGATGATAGTAATACTTGTTTAGATTGTCCTGATAAACAATATAATACTGGTGATAGTTATCAATGTAAAAATATAGCAAATTGTCCAACTAATTATAGTTTAATTAATTATGATAAAAAAACTGGTAATATTAGTTGTGAAATTAATGCTAAACCTGGTTTTTATTATGATCTTAATACTTCAACTGTAAAACCATGTCCAGTAGGACAATATCAAAATGAAGCACGACAAACAAGTTGTAAACAATGTCCTAAAGGACAATATCAAAATAGTACTGGACAAAGTGTTTGTAAACGATGTCCAGAAGGACATTATCAAAATTTAACTGGACAAACAAGTTGTAAACGATGTCCAGCAGGACAATATCAATATCTACTTGGACAAAGTAGTTGTGGTGTATGTTCTACTGGATATTATTCTACAGGAGGTTCTTCTTGGTGTTCAAAAATTACTTCTATATCTAGTTGTCCTTCTAATAAATACAGAGTACATGGTAATTCAACACGAAACAGTCATTGTGCTTATATTCCTTCTGGACATGAAAGAATAAAAGATACTTTAGACATAAGAAGATGTCCACCAGGAAAAGTTAGTTCAGGTGGTGCTTATTCCTGGTATGCAGGATGTGAACCTTGTCCTGATAATTCTTGGCAAGATCTATCTGGACAAAGTTATTGTTATTCAACTCCAAAAGGTGCAGTAACATTGGCAAATAAAACAGGTTATTCACTATGTCCTCATGGTACAGATAATAGAAATTTGAAAGGATGTGAACCTTGTCCAGACCATCAATATTCTGCTACTAGAGAAGGTTGTAAAAATTGTAGTAGTAGTTGGTGTATAAAAAAACGAAATGGTAAAAATGTAAATTGTGTGCCTTGTGAATATGCATAAAAATTTACATTAGTTTATATTAAACTTTGTCTATACTGTTCTTCTTGTTCTTTAACTTATAGAAGAATCAACTATAATATTTTCTATATTTGAAATATAAGGACTTACTATTCTTTCTATATAATATAAATCAACATCTATCATTAATCTTTTTATAGAATTAATAATTTTATTTTTATTAATATTATAATCTGTCACTAATAAATAGTAATAATCAAGTTTTTTAAGAGAATTACTAGATAATTCAAATGGACTAGGTGATATTGGTATAATATTTTCTTGAAATGATAAATAAACAACTGCTAAATCAATTAAAATATAATTAAGTTCATCAATACTTATAAATTTTAAATAATACAATAATAGACGAATTGTTCCATATTTTTTTATATCTTTTAATAAATTTTCATTTTGAGGATAAACAATATTTGAATATATTTTATCAATAATACAATCAGGTAATTCATCAAAAATAGTAGTCATTATTATATTAAATAATAATAATATAATTCATTTTTTTTTATTTTAAACTATTAATTAATAAAAATAGTACATTTCATAAAAAATTTTAAAAATTTAAAAATTATTTTAAAAATAAAAATAAAATTAAGAAATGTACTTTTTTAATATTATAATATTTATATAAAATAAAAAAGTTTTTATTAAAATAAAAAATATATATTTTTTTCTTTTTTTCTTTTTAAATATAGATATCTTTATCTAATTTATTTTTCTTCTTTTTGCGTCTTCCACATCTCACCTACCTTTTTCATAAGGTCTTGACGAGAAAGTTCAGGAAATTCTTCTTTAATAATAGGCATTTTTTCCTTTACAAACAGATTATAAGCAGTTGGTTCGCGCTTTTTTTTAGGTTCGGCATCATCATCTACATCCTTTTTAGCTTTCTTTTTTTTAGGTTCAGCATTTTTTTTACCAGAAGTAATCTGATGATAAACTCCAGTAAGAATCTTACCAAGTTCAGAACGAGTATACTCTTTTTCAGTATCAATAAGAGTAGTAAACTCATCAATGATCTGCTGGGTAGTAGTGGTCATTTTAAATTCGAAAAGTTTGTGTTGTCTTTAAATCTAGTCTCTTGTATTAGTGGTAATATCATTTTAGTAGTAATTAATCAATTTTTTATAAAAACAGGGTTTTTTTGATAAAAAAAATAATATTTTCAAAATATCTACAATAAAATAAAAAAAATGATATAAATAATTAAAATGAAATTTAAAATTAAAATGAATACTACTAATATCAATATAAACAATTATACAAAAAAATTTGATAATTATCCTAATGATTTAATAGAATTTGCAAAAAAAAATAATATTGAATTACTCCCTCTTTCATCTATGAAAGGACAAGCATTGGCATTAATGTCTCAAGAAGAAATACGAGGGCAAAAACATATTAGTAGAAAAGATGCAGTACAATTTTTTAAAAATATAGGAATGGAAACATCTGATGCTATTCAACAATTTAATAAAACAACTGGTTTTAAAAGAATAAAAAATAGAGGATATTATTGTCTTATTTATCCTTTTGAATCTGATAAAATTAATATTGATAAAAGAAAAGGTGTATGTATCAATGGTGATAAAAATTTTTATATAAATACAATTAAAGATTGGTGGAAAAAAAATTTAATTGATATTCCAAATAATGAATGGCAAATAGGACATCTTGATCCAACAATTGATGATTCATCAGAAAAAAATTTAGCATATCAACCTCCTATTCAAGGAAAATATAGAGATAGATTTAAATTTGATTCCTTTTTTATAAAAATGTGGCCAACTTGTAATGAATTACTTTCAAAAATAAATTATTATTATACAGAAAATGAACAAAAAATATTATATGATAAACTTAAACAGAAGTTTGATAATCTTTAATTCTTCTTTCTGTTATATCAATATATTCTTTATTTATATCATATCCTATATAATTTCTATTTGATTCTATACAAGCAATCGCAGTTGTACCACTTCCTATAAATGGATCTAATATAATTGCTTGTTCTTTTGTAAATAATTTTATAAGATGTGAAATTAGTGATATTGGTTTTACAGATAAATGTGTATTATATTCTTTTTTCTCTTTTTTATTTGGTTTTGATACTAAAAATATATTATCTATACTTTCTTCTATATTATCTGTTGTAATTATATTTGATGGAAATATATTATTATAACCTGTTTTTGTTTCATCTGATGTATTCATAAGACCAGTTCCATATTTTGAAAAATTATCTATATATCTTCCTTCAATTGGTTTTACTGCTAAACACATAGGTTCTATTGCAGGTTTTAATTGTGGTGTTTTCCAATTATTACATTTTTCTTTTAATTTTGTTTTTTCATTATCATTTAATAATTTATCTTTATCTATAATATGATTTTGAGAAAATGCTTTAACTTGTGACTGTGTATATATCCAACCTAACATATCTCTTATTTCAAAACCTGCATCTTCTATTGCCATTGTCATTGAATGATAGAGACGAGGACTACTAAATGATATAAAACTTCCACCTGGTTTTAATATTCTATATATTTCTAATGAAACTATTTTATAAAATTCATAAAATTTTTTTGACTGATTTCTATCAAATTTCATACCTTTTGGTAAATTACCTACTATTTTTGAACTACCTTTATTATCTAAATTTTCTTTTTTCCAATTATTATTTAATCCATCCAAAAAATAAGGTGGATCTGTACAAATCATATCTATACTATTTGATGGTAATTTTTTCATCATTTCTATACATTCACCTTCATATACTTTATTTAATATTTTATTAATATTTATTTCTTCATTATTCATTTTATAATTATAATAATAATTATATTTATATTAATTATTATTATCATTTTTTTTCATGTTATATTAAATATCTTTTACTATTATAAATTTTATTACACTTTTTACAAATATTTTGGTTAGGGATAACATTTTCACTGTTAGGGATAACATTTTCACCGTTAGGGATAACATTTTCACCGTTAGGGATAACATTTTCACCGATTGGATGTACATTTTCACCAGTTACATTTTTACTACTATTTTCAATAATTTGATATTTATGTTTAGCATTTTGATAATATATTATATAATAATATAAATATTTTAAATTTCTTATTTTACTCTATAAATGAGCAAAAAAAATAATACACTAATATAATAATATATTTTTTAAAAAAAAACAAAATTTGTTATCAAAGTTTTACTCACTTTTTTACTCAAATGAGTCAAGCGATTTTTTTGGTAAATTTTTTTGTAAAAAAATAAAAATCTTTTTTTTGTAAATTTAAAATAAAAACTAATAAAGCATAATAGTAATTAAAATTATTGATAAAAGTAGTATTTTTTAATAAAAAATCATGCTTTTTAGTTTTTTTTAAAATAGTACATTTCATAAAAAATTTATAGATAATATTTAATTATCTACCTGACCATATTTTTATAATTGGTAAATTTTCACATTTATATTTGTTAATATAAATATAAAAATTGTAATTAACACCCCACATACAATAGTTATGAATATTTCCTAATAAAGATAATTCATCATTTTTACAATTTTTTAATAATAAACATGCTATTACTCGTTCAAAAGAACATCTATTATATCGAGTTGTTATATGTGGTATTAATAAATCTAAATTATATTTATTATTAATATATTTTAAATAATCATATTCTATTATACACATTCCTCCAAAACAACCTTTCCATAATAATTTATTTTCATAAAATTTAGTTAATTCAATATCATTAAATAATTTTATCATTTTTGTTTCATCTTCAATTTGATCCCAATTGTGTTCAAAATCCCATAAAAACAAATATTTATTAATATTAAAGTCAATATATTTATTTATAAAAACAGTATCGTGTATTATTACTGCTTTTTCAAAAAATTTAAATTTTAAATAATAATAATATGGTAAAAATTCACCTCTTTGTGGAAATTCACTTTTTATTATAGTACAATTATATAATTCTTTATTTGTAATATAATCATAATTACTATTATCATCAATAATAACAATTGGATTATCTAAATAATATTTACGAATACTATTATAACATTCTATCCAATATTTATCATGTTCCTGTTTACTAATATGTCTTAAAATTATAAAACCAATCATATTAAATATAAAAAATATTTTTTTATATTATAAAAATACACAACACGATATATATAAGTATTAAAAAAAATATAATTTTTATAAAAATAAAAAAAATATATATTTTTTTCTTTTTTCTTTTTAAATATAAATATCTTTATCTAATTTATTTTTATTCTTTTTGCACTTTCCACAACTCACCTACCTTTTTCATAAGGTCTTGGCGGGAAAGTTCAGGAAATTCTTCTTTGATAATAGGCATTTTTTCCTTTACAAACAGATTATAAGCGGTTGGTTCACGCTTTTTTTTAGGAGGAGCATCATCATCAACTTCCTTTTTAGATTTCTTTTTTTTTGGTTCAGCATTTTTTTTACCAGAAGTAATCTGATGATAAACACCAGTAAGAATCTTACCAAGTTCAGAACGAGTATACTCTTTTTCAGTATCAATAAGAGTAGTAAACTCATCAATAATCTGCTGGGTAGTAGTGGTCATTTTAAATTTGAAAAGTTTGTTTAATCTTTGAATCTAGTCTCTTGTATTAGTTGGTAATATTATTTTAGTAGTAATTTATCAATTTTTATTTAAAATGGGTATTTTTAACAAAAAAAAATAATCTAAATGTAAAATAAAAAAAATTGATAAAAAATAAAAATAAAAAAAAATATGGATAAATTATTTAATAAATTACCAGAAGATATACAATTATTAATAATATCATATATAACATATCCTCAAAAATCAGAATTATTAGAAGATATAAAGAATTATAAAATAATAAAAGAAAAATTATATAATAAATATAAAAATAATTTTATAAATATAAATAATTTTACAAATGGAGAATATAATGAATTAATAGATATGGCAGTAACATTAAATATAGAAAATAATTTATTAGGATATATAAATAGTGAAATAATATATAATTTATATAAAAGTTTAAAAAACATAAAGATAATGGAAAGAATGTTATGTTTTAGAATAAAAAGAGAATATAATGGTGAAAATAAAACAATGAATCAAATACATATAAATATGAATATAAATATAAAATCAAGAATAAATAGATATTTAGGAAGTTTAACAATAAATGAGAGAGAGATATTTTTAAATAGAAAAAAAAGAGATAAAATATACAAAATGTATGATTAGTTAGTTTGAGTATTATTTATAATATTTATTTTACCTTTAGGACAATTAATAATAATAAAAATATAAAAGAATAATTATAAATAAGAAAATATAAAATATTATATTATTATAAAACATTATATGTTTAATTTCTAATAATAAAAAAAAAAAATTTTTTTTTAATAAAACACAAAATAATTAAGTATTCAATATAAATGTAGGACCAAATTTTTGTTCATCTGAATGTTTTTTTTTAATTAAAGTTGTACCGTCGCCTAAATATTTTCTTTTAAGAGGTAAATAAATAGTATTAATATTTAATTCTTTAGCCAAGTAATATTCTTCTAAAGTAATATTATCACCACCAAAAAGATAAATAGATTTAAAAGGTTGTATTTTATTTAAATCAAACCATATTTTAGTTAATCCTAAAGGTTTATTAGAATTATTATTTACACCTCTTTTTTTATTAGTTTTACAACTAATCCATAAAAATTTATCAATCCAATTTGGATATTCTATATTTTTATTAATAAAAGTATCATCATAATCATCTAAACCTATACATATAATTTCAATATCATTTCTTCTAGATTTAATTTGAGAAATAATGAAACCAATATTAGGATTTTCTTTATCAGGAATATCACCAAAATAAAAAATAATAGAATTATTATCAAAATCTTTAGAAATAGTTTTAATATTATTATTTAATTCTTTAATACTTGAATATTGATCTAAATGAGAATTACCAAAAATAAGATAAGTAGATTTATTTTTAATATATTTTTTTAAATGTTTTAATTCAATTTCAGACATGTTTATATATTAAAATATAATATAATATAAATGAAAATATTACGCATTATAAATAGAATCTTTATTGTTATCAATATATTTTTTAAATTTTAAAATATTTTTATAACATTTAACAATAGTAACTTCACTAACACTACAAATATCAGAGAATTGTTTTTTAGAGAATTTCAAATTATTTTCTTGTGAATAATAATATAATATACCAGCAGCCGAACTAGTAGGAGAATTATCATTCATAATTTCATTTTTTTCTAAAAATTGAATTAATTTTTTACAATTATCAATATCAGTAATATTCATATTTAAACGACTACCAAATCTAGAAATAAAATTTTCAGGACTAGATGAAATAACATTAATTTGTAATAATTGTTGAAAACGAGAATTACCTTTATTTAAAATAACATGACTAATATTAAACATTTTAGCAATTTCTTTAGAACTTCTAGGAATATTATTAACTAAACAAGCATGATAAATACAAGAAGCAATTAAACCTTCTTTATTATCACCTCTAGATATTTTTTTTTCAGAAGTTTTTTTATAAAATATTTTAGCATCATCGATAACTTTTTGTGGAATACCGTTATTAGCAGTAGAAGATTCTAATTTATCAAAAATATTCCATAGAGTTCTTTCATCATATGTCATAGCATTCCACATTTGATACATTCTAACTCTTTTCATATCAATATTATTATTTTTACAACCACCAATTACAGAACCAATAGAAGATTTAGGAAGTAAATTATTAATAGGCATACCACATCTTGAAGGATCACTATCACGATTATCTTCATTACCATAAAAACGCCATTCAGCACCACTATCTAAATATTTATCAATAATAGCATTACATTTAGAACATATTTTCATATTATCATTATCAAAAGTTTCATTAGAACCACAACTGCAAATTGAAATAGGTTTATCATCAGTTAAATCATTTTTGATATTATCATATAATTCCCATAAATCTATATTATCAGTCATAAATAAAGACTACACATAAGTTTTATATATAAAATCATTTTTTTTAATTAATAAAAAAATAAGAAAAATAAGAAAAATATAATATCTATATATAAAAAGTAAAAATAATAAAGAAGAAAATAATTTACCAAAACATTATAAAATGTTGCTTTAAATTAAATAATTAAATTAACAGAATTACCTAGTCTTAAATCAGTATTTAACATTACTTGATAACCTGCATTTTTTAGTTTTAAACAGAAATTATAATCTTCAGAAGGAACAACATTATATGTACCTAAATTATCAGGTTTTTGAATAACTAAATTATCACCATTAAAATAAGGATATTCTAATTTATCAAAAACACTTGATTGCATACCAAAAAAAGATAATCCAACAAAATCAACAGGAATATATTTAGAATCAACTTCTTTTTTCCAATTATCTAAATCATCTTGTGTTAAATATTTGAAAGTTCCATTTCTACTAAAATAATCATTATCTAATTCTTTAACAGCAAAAAAAGATACTGCATCATCTGATTTATATAATCCAGAAACAATAGGATGTTGTTCAAGAGATTCAATAATATCTAATAATTGTTGTGGAGTAAATAACATATTTTTATCAATTGTAATCCAATAATCAAATTTAGCACCATTAAAAGGTTTTTGTATTTCATTATTTAAACCTAAAGTGCGTAATCTTGAATGAAAAATAGATGAATTATCACCCGAAGCAATTAAAAATTCATAATTACCAGATTGCCATAAATAACTTAAAGTATTAGTCCAACATAATAAAAATTTAGAAGAAAAATTTTCTCCTTGAAATGCAAGAGCAATTATTTTTTTAGTAGAAATATTACTTGTATTTGTTTGAGTTTCTGTTTCCATTATCTTAATAATAATTATAATAATATTCTTATATATATTTTTTTATTTATTATATTCTTGTTCATAACAAAGATTATGTATATATAATTTTTCATTTCTACCAACTCTTTGAGCTCTTCCAATAGCTTGTACTTTATATAATCCCATAGAATGATAAATTATAACATCTGTTGCGAAACTAATATCAATACCTGAACCAGCATGTAAAGTATTTAATAATATACATTGTATTTTTGAATTTTTAAAATCATTTAATATATTCATCATATGAGAAGTATTACCTTTTAATTCAGCATATGTAATATTATTAGAAATAATATTATCAATAATATTAATAAAACAATTTTCATATTTACTAAATATTAAAAATTTACCATTTGGTTTACTTTTAATTATTTCAATTAAAGTATCTATTTTACTTAAAATTTTCGTAGTATTATCTTTATCAATTTCATTTTTATTATTATCAATAGCAATCATATCATCAATATTAATATTAGCTCTACATTCAGGACAATTTGATTTATTATTTTTAATACAATTAAAAATACATAAACCACAAAATGAATGAGTACATTTTAATATAATAGGTTTATCTAATATATCCATACAAATAGAACAAGTTTTATTAGATAATTCTGAAACTCTATTTTTTAAAGAATTATATTTTTCATTTAAGTTATTTATTTCATTATTTATTTTATTTATTTTACTTAATTTAACATCCTCATTAATAACTAAATCTGATACATATTCTAATTCTCTTTTTTTATTTTCAATATCATTATATAAATCTCTTGTTATTAATTCAACTATATTTTCTTCTGATTCTGTTTTACCACCTAATTCTTTTATAGCACCATTAATATCATTAGCATTTAATTTATCAATAATACTATTATTAACATAATCTTTAATTGCTAAAAAATTAATAGGCATTTTACATAAATAATATTTTTCTTCTGGTATTGGTAATTTAAAACTATTTCTAACAAACTCTTTTTTACATTTTATTAACATTAATTTAATATTTTTAATATCATTAAATATTTGTCTTATATCATATAATAAACTATTTTGTGATCTTATTGAATATAATAATTCTTCATATGTTCCCGAAATTAACCATAAAAAATAATAATGTAATAATGGTAATAATTTTACTAAATCATGTGCTTCATCTATCATTATTCTTTTCCATCTTGTTAAATAATTATAATTATATGAATTATTATTATAATATTTTAATAAAACATCAAATGTTGTATTTTTTATTAAAACTACATCGTAATCACTAAAAAAATTATAAATATCATTATTTCTTATATTATCATCAGGATTTGGTAAATTTTTTTTTATAAAATTTAAATTTTCTATTGCTATAAATTTTAAATTAGTATCTTGTTTTAATGTTTTAACCCATTGTATATATACTGGTCCTCTTGGTACAATTATTAATGTTGAATCTATAATTTTATTAAATTGTTTTATTTTATTATTTGATGTTGAATAACTAAAATATGAATAATTTTGATTACTTATATAACTTTTTTCATATAAATTATTTAAATATATATCATTTAATTTACAAGATGCTACTATAGATAATGCTGTTAAAGTTTTACCATAACCAACTATATCTCCTATTATTCCAATATTTGTATTTATTTTATATGAACCATCTAAACATGTATTATATATATCATTATGTTTTGAACTATCTATATTATAATTTATACAACCTGTTTTTTCCATTTTGTACGCTTTAGATAAACATACTAACTGATGTGGTTTTAATTGTATGTTAATTAATGATGATTGTTTAATAGATGGTGAATTTTCATCTAATTCAAGATCATAATTATATAAAAAATTATTATTTTCATCCATTTTTATTTATATCATATAATAAATTTAAATTAATATATACACATATATTATATCTCTTAAATATTATTTTAATTATATTTACTACTAGTTAAAAAAAATTGATTTTTCTTTTTATTTTATTTTATTAAACCTATCTGGTATAATATTATAATGATTGATTCTCAAAATGCACTGAATATATATAATAAACTTTCAAATATAAAAAATAATGATGAATTAAAAATTATTAAAAAAGAATTAAAAAAATATCAAAATGAATTAGTTTCTACTTCTTTATATTTTCAATATTTTGATAATCAACTATCTCAAAATATTAATCTTAAAAAAAAATATTATTTAGAAATTGCTTCTGATATTGCTAAAAATTCTAATATGTTTCAAAAACATGGTGCTATTATCGTTTATAAAAAAAATATTATTGGTAAAGGTTGTAATAATACTACTATAAAAAAAAATAGTAATTGTAATTACAGTATTCACGCTGAAATTTCCGCTATTAATAATGTTATTAAAAATTATAATAAAGATATTTTACAATATTCAGATTTATTTGTTGTTAGAATTAGTAATGATAATCTTTTAAAATACTCTAAACCTTGTATTAATTGTCAAAAATATATTAATAAATTTAATATAAAAAAAACTTATTACTCCACTAATTATGAATTTGATAAATTTCATTAAATATCTAATGAAACTTTTGGTATTACTCTTCTTATATTTTTTTTAATTACTGTTTTTCTATTTTCATTATCAAATATCTCCTTTAATAATTCTTCTCCTGATAAATGATTTAATTCTAATATTTTATCTTTTATATCTGACATTTTTACTGGTATTTTTACTTTTCTTTCATTCGCTTTTATTATTCCATGTTGTGTATTTAAATCTTTATATTTATATTGAAACATAAAATTCTCTATTTTATTATTTAACGCCTTCTGATGTACTTTTCTCTCTTTTATTGCTATTTGTAATTTTCTTATTTGATCATCATATTTAAACCAATCATTTACCATACTTTTTAATGATTCTAATTCATCTGATGATGGTTCTTTTGTTTCATCTAATAAATTATTTATAAATAATTTATCATCACTCTGACTTTCTGATAATGACATATAATATATTTATTATTTAATTAAATCTTTAAATAATATTTTTATTTTTTTCTATATAATTTATTATATTTTCATATTCTCTTCTTTTTTTAAATTCTGATATCTTATTTCCATTTTTATATGCTATTATTGTTGGTACTAAATCTATTTGCATTGAATCATCTAATGATTTTAATATTTCTCTATTTATTTTTATTATTATTATATCTTTTCTTTCTTTATATTTATCTGTTATCTCTTTTATTAAACCCTTTATCATTATACAATATGGACATCTATCTGAATAATAATAACATATTACTATATTATTCGGTATTATCTCTTTTTTTATTTTTTTTATATTTCTTTTTGATGCATCCAATACTGTCATATATAATTTATTATACTATTTTAAAATTATATTATATTTTATATTTTTTATACATATATATTATAGAGATTATAATCTTTTATGGATACTTATAATAATAATATTGATCATAGATTTTATAATAATAATAATAATCAAAATTCTCTTTTATATGAAGATACTCAAAATTTAAATAACTATTTTAATAATATAAATGATGATTTAGATCTTAGATTAGAATCTAATAAAATTTCTAATACACATAAAAATTATCTTAATGAATTTCATAATATCAATAATAATAATAAATTTTATTCTAGTTTATATAAAACTGATTACACTAATCCTATTAACCATAATTATATTTTAGATCATAAATTATTAAGAGGTACTAAAATTAATTATAAAAGTTGTAATTTAAAACATGATAATTATAATAATGGTTCTTGGAATAATTATTTTGATTCTAATTTAAATTTTAATAATTCATCTTATAATATTTTTAATATTAATACTAAAAAAAAAACTGCTTAATTTATATTTTTATTTTTTTTATTAATTCTCTTTTATTTAATAATTTTCCATTTTTATCTCTTATTCTTATTTTTCTTTTATTTGCATATTCTCTTAATTCTTTTAATGATTTGTTTCTTAAATCATTTATATTCCCACCGCCATTCATTACTCCTAATATTTTATTCACCGTTTTATTGTCTAATTCCATTTTCTATTTATACTATTTATTTAAATTTTATTGCTATTATTTTCTCTATTATTGTTTTCTTTTTTATTGGTTTTACTGTTCCATCTGCTTTTTTTGTTATTTTTATACCTACTTTTCTACATTTTTTTAATAATTGCTCTTTTGTATATTTTTTATCTAAATATTCTCTATATAATTTTTTTTTTGTTTTTATAGATGGTCTAGATGATATCTTTTTTTTTACTACTTTCTTTTTTTTACCTCCTGACATTTCCATATGTACATGTGGTTCTCTTCCTCCTGAACATGATGAACCTCCTCTCTTCTTTTTTCCTCCTGACATTTCCATATCTACTTGTTGTCCTCTTGAACATGATGTACCTCCTTTCTTTTTTTTCCCACCGGACATTTCCATATGCATATGTGGCTCTCTTCCTCCTGAACATGATGAACCTCCTCTTTTTCGTCTTATTCTTCTTTTTCTTTTACCACCACCATCTTGAGTATCATCGGGACTCGATGTTATATCATCATCTAATACATCATTATCTATAACATCATGTTTTTCTTTAATAGCAACTTCTTCTGTATTTGTTTCAACATCTTCTGTTTTTGGACTACATATATATTCTTTTCCATCAATTGATACATCATGTGATTCTCCATCACCTCCTTTCTTTTTTCTTTTTAATATTTTTCTTTTTCTTTTTTTTGCTCCTCCTTTTAAAACATTTAAACTTTTAATTAATTTTTCAAACATTATTATTTTGTTCTATATATACATTATATTTTTTTATATTTATTATTTATTTTATAAAACATTTATCCATTGCTGTATATTGACTATTATCATTCTCACTTAATTTTTTTTCATCTCTTTTATATTTTTTTAATTCTTTTTTATTTTCCTTTATATTCTCTTTTATCTTTTTTATTTCTTCTCTTAATTTTTTTACATTTTCTTTATCCTTTTTATTTTCATTTATTTCTATTTTATTATTTTCAATATATTCTTCTTCTTCTTTTATTTCATTTTCTGATTTTACTATATTATCTCTTAAATCTATTATTTCTTTATTTGGTTTTGACATATCTACATCTATATCATAATATACTGGATAAGCAAAATTTCTAACATCTTTTTCTCTATTTAAATAAGATATATATCCTGATATTTCATTTAAATATTTTTCTTTTCCTTTTTCTGTAAATTTTCCATTATCTAAATATTCTTCACTAAAATCTTCATATTTTTCTGGTATTTCATCTTTTTCTTCTTTCATTAAATTTATTATTTTTATTAATTGCATTATATCACTTGTATATGGTGTTGCTGACATTAATAATAATTTAACACTGTCTTTTCCTGATATTTTATATGATTCTTTTATTCTTTTATTTATTACTTCTATATTTGGTTTTTCTGATATTACTATATCATTTGAATATAATTTATGAACTTCATCTATTATTATTAATGTTCTTTTTAATATATCTTCTTTTCCATTTTTTTTTTCTAATATATTATAAAATTTATTTTTTTTCAATAACATATTTGAAAATTGTTTATAACTCATTGGCATTATCCAATTTTTTGATAAGTATTTCATATAATTTTTATTAATATTTTTTGGTATATTTTCTCCATTTATTATTTTTCTTCTTATTATTGATGAACAACTTTGTTGATACATATTTTTCCATATATCTGATTTTAATGTATGTCTTGTAACCCATATTATTGTATAATTATGTTCATCAAATCCTCTTGTTGCTGTTGCTATTGCTGTACATGTTTTACCTGTTCCTACTGAATGCCATAATAATAATCCTTTATATATTGATTTATAATCATAAAAATTTGATATAAAATCTTGTGTTGGTGTTAATTTTATTAATCTTTCATCTTTTCTTGTTAATGATGGTGGTAATCCTTTTTCTGGTATTGGTAATGATTTTATTTCTTTACCACCAAATGATTTAAATTTAATTTCTTTTTCTTTATTATCTTCTACACAATTATTTTTTATTACTATCTTTTCCCACTTATACTTTTGATATCTTTCTTTAATATATTTACGCATCTCTTCAAAATTTAATAATCGGTTAGGTGCTTTCTCTAAATTTTTATTTATACCTTTCTTTCTCTTCCCTTTTATACCTCCTCCCTTTTTTAATTTTGATAAAGAATCTTGTATTGATATATTATGTATTGATTTTGTTAATTCATAATCTATTGAACCATATTTTGTTATTTTTTCTAATTCTGATGCAAATGATACTTTTGTTAAATCTATATTATTTAATAATATTAATAATTCTTGTACATTTATTTTTTCTTTTTTTAAATCTATTCCCTTCTTTTCTAAAATTTTTACATTTTCTGTTAATAAATTATATTTATATACATGTAATTGCCATCCTAAATTCGGTTCAAATTTTAATCCCTTTTGACCACAATACCTTGTTCCTCTTCCTATTACTTGTTTCTCTTCTGATTTTGTCATTAATGGTTCAAATATATGTAAATATTTTACATCAAATAAATCTATTCCTTCTTTATATCCTGAATCTATTATTATTATTCTTATTTTTTCACCATTTATATTATCTGGTCTCTCATTAAATTTTGATATTATTGATTTTTTTAATTTTATTGGAAATGGTTTATTATATATTTGTACACTACATAATAATGCTATATTCTTATTTTTATTTTCTTTCGTATATTCTTCCATTTTTAAATTTTTATTATATACATTTTTATATCCCTTTGTTAATAAACTTGCTGCTATCATTTTTGCACCAGATGATGATTCTTTTACATCTGTATATATAACATGTTTAAATTTTCTTTTATATTTTTTCATATCTTCTTTATCTAATTTTTCTATATTATTTATTAATTCAATCATTTTTGGTGATATCTTTTCTAAATTATCTCTTAAATTATCTATTTTAAATCCATCCTTATCTATTTTATCCATTTTTTTTTGCATTGAGAAGTTTGATATTTTTCTTATACATTTTGCTATTTTCGTATTATTCATTTTATCTAACTATATATTATATTATTATTAATTTATTTTTTGTTATTAGAGAACATATTATGAATTTTATTAATCATATATTTATTTTTATTTGTTTAATAATTATAATATATATTTTTTATATTATTTATAATAAGAAAATTTACGAAAATTTTAATATTGTTGATTTTATTAATAATAAACCTTTAATTAATAATAAAAGAATTCAAAGAAAAAAAATTAAACTTTATACTGACCCAGAATATAATGATATTAATACTAATAATGATATAATTAATAATAAAAATAAACAAACTAATATAAATAGAAATATAAATACTGATATAAATACAAATATAAATGCGGATATAAATACTGATATAAATACTGATATAAATACTGATATAAATACTGATATAAATACTGATATAAATACTGATATAAATAGAGATAATGATATAAATAATTATCAAACAGAAAAAAACATTATAACAGATCCAGAATATATAATAGATAATGATAACAATAATGAAAATATTACAAATACAGTATATAATTCTATAATTAATGAAAATAATAACAATAATATTAGTATAAATAAAGATAATAATAATGATGATGTTTTTGATATAAAAAATGATAATAAAGAAAATGAATTAATTCAAAATAATGAAAGTGAAAATATGACAATAACTAATAAAATAGATAACATTATAAATAATAGTGAAACATTAATAGATATAATTATTTCATCTAATAGCGGATCATCATTTTTTGCAATATCTAATAATAAAAATTTATTATTAATATCCAAAAATAATGGTGTTAAATGGACATGGAAATTATTACCAACATTAAATAATGGTAATAAATGGTCTAAATTATTTATTATAGAACCTCGTAAAGATAAATATAATTTAATATTAATGGGTGAATATGGTAATATATATTTAAGTACATTTGATAATTTAGGAGATAATTGGATATTAATAAGTAATTATAAAGGTAATAATGTTATATATTCTGATAATTACAAATATATATATATATCTACTAATAATGGTATTTTAATAAATTATAATGAAAATGATGATTTAATTTTTGATACGAATGGTTGTACTAATAATTGTTATGATAATTATAATTCATATAATGGTATTTATAAATTTAAAGAATTAAATGATTTTAATATCAAAAATAAAAATATTAGAAGTATTGCTTGTACAGCAGATGGTAATATATTAATAATACAAATAGATAATGGTAAATTATTAACAGCAAAAATAAAAAAAATTAAAGAAAATACTGAAAGTGAAAATATATGGAATAATAAATATGAATATAAAACTCCCGATGATGATTTAGAAACAGAAAAAGATAATAATGATAATATTTTATGGAATGTTAATATATTAAATAATAAATCATATAATTTTAATAGTATTATAGTACAAGAACAAAATAATAATAAAGATGCTATAATATATTTAGCAAATAATAAACATTTATATTATATAAAATATAATAAAGAAAAATCTAATAAATTAGAAAATAAAACAAATTTATCTAATTTTAAATATACTGATTCAAGTAATAATATGATAGAAAATTTATTTAAAAATAATATTTATATTTCAAATTTATTACAATATAATATAGGTGGATATCTTAAATGTATGTATTTTATGATTAATTTTATTTCTCAAAATATTTTTGTTTTATATAATTTAAAAAATAAAGAAAAACAATATAAAAAAATAGAATTAAATAAAAATGAACTTAAAAATTACAAAAATAAAAATAAAAATTTTATTATTAAAAATTTTAGTATTAATAAAAATGGTAGTCAAGCAATTATAATATCAAATATTGGACATGTATATATAAATAAAAATTTAAATGATTTTTATAATAATAAATCTAATTTTGAAAGATTAGTAATTAATTTAAACTAAATATTTATTTTTTTGTTGTTTTTTTCTTTTTTGGCATAATAAGTGGTGGTGGAGTAGGTGGTTTAACTACAACTTCTTCTTCTTCTTCTTCTTCTTCTTCTTCTTCTTGTTCTTCTTGTTCTTCTTCTTCTTGTTCTTGTTCTTCTTCTTGTTCTTCTTCTTCTTCTTCTTCTTCTTCTACTGGAGGTTTAATAGTCTTTTCTTTTTTAACTGAAACTGGTACATCTGGTTCAATTTCTTCTTCTTCTTCATTATCATTATTATCATCATCACTATCTTGTACAAATTGTACTTTAATATTTTGTGCTAATTGAAATTTTCCAGAACAAACTTTCCAAGAACATCCATATTTTCCACCTGCAAACCACATACCAGTAAGTTGTACAATTAGAACAACTTTTGCACCTTTTAGAGAATTAAAGATATCTAGAAAATTAATAGGATTATTATCCATATCCATACAATCAATATTTGGTTGTTCGCTTTTATAATCTACAGGAATTTTTGCTTTAAAAGTAGGTGGATATTTACCGAGTTCTTTACCTGTATTTGGGTCTTTATCAACTTTAATAATTGGACTAAATAGTTTTTTTACAAATGCTTTATTATCATCGAAATCATCTTTAAACCATGCTTGTCGATTAATGAAAGCATCATCAATAATTTTTTGTTCTACTTCTTTTAGTTTATCATAAAATAGTTTGATTTTAGGATTTGATTCCATACCTCTAAATGATACATCTAGAGCTGAACCAGCAATAAATTTATCTTGAGGTAAATCATCTTTTTTTTCTGAATAAGGAGGACTAATACCATAAGGTAGATGAAGTGCAGGTGTTTGAATAGTTAATTTTTCATTTCCATAATTAACATATACGGATTTAGCACCTGATTTTAGGGTTTTAACTTCGGAATATTTAAGTTTTGATACATCAATTTGCTTGGGAAGGATAACACTCATTTTAACTATATATAGTAAATAATTCTTATATAAATTTAATCATTTTTTTTTTATAAATAACTTATAAAAAAATGATTTTAAATTTTATAATAAAATCATATGAATCTATTAAAATTAATAGAATATGATGATATATATACTATACTTATTAAAAATATGTCATATAAAAAAAATAAATTAATTAGATTATTAAATAAAAATTTGTATAATAATAATATATATAATGATAATTATTTATTTATAAATAATTTAGATACGAATATAATAAGAAAAGATTTAAAATTAAATAAAAAATATTTAAATAAAATATTAAAAAGTAGTAAATTAAAAATAATAAATAATGAAATAATACTAATAGAAAATAAAAATATAAATACAATAAGATATTTAATAATACAAGAAATAAATATATTATATAATATATTAGTAATTAATAAATATCTTATTGTATTTATATTTTTATTTTCTATTAGTATTATTTCATTATTTAA
>MDTA01075866.1_pt1 | contig 34519 bp, 27 predicted proteins | sample 811151 | NCBI WGS metagenome assembly MDTA01 (sample SAMN05326648, study PRJNA326480) | marine metagenome | isolation source: seawater | place: Indian Ocean: South | collected 2010
ATCAGAGGGAAACACATATATAACCTGCAAAAGTGTAGAAAAGCTTTAGTTGATAGAACTAAGGAGAAAAATTCAAACAAAGCTGAGTTTTATGACCATCAAGAAATATTGCAGATGATTTACTTTATCTACTTTCCTCAGGCCATAAATTAGCTCCTAATGATATTTTTGATGATAAATTTGGTAAAACAAGATATCCGAGTTGAAACAACTCAAGGAGTTAAACTATGCAAAAAATGGGCTAAAGAAGCAATTCCAGACATTTTATTAGAAAGAACCGGCAAACCAGCAACACCAGAATTTATTGAAGGTGCTAAAAGGACTTATGGAATGTAGTGGCTTAGTAGTCTTGAGCAGGTAAAAAGTAGAGGATATTAACAACTATGAGAAATTTTCTTTGTCCTGTGGGAAATCTATAAACAAATTTAGTTAGAACTTTATTTGTTTTTCAATACCTTGAATAGACCAACCAAAACCATTTCTTGCTTTGATTTGTTGTCTTGTAAGTTAGACCTAATTTAAAGGTTTCATTTTGTAGCAACTTAAAAATGTCCTTAAGTGCATTTTAGAGTACAGAATTGACTAAACAAGCTTGGACAAGTGGGTACAAAAGTTATGATTTTACGAAAATAACTCTAAAAATCCTTGATATGACTAGTTAAATTAAGTGGAGCCAAGCGGACTCGAACCGCTGACCCCCTGCATGCCATGCAGGTGCTCTACCAGCTGAGCTATGGCCCCAATAATTTAACTTTAACAAAGTATTTGCAATTAAAGATGACTTCTTAATTACACTTTTATTCAAATAATTTTGTTCTCTTCAAGCTCCTAAAAAATATACATATAGATTCCATAAAAATTTACTTCTATATAGATACATTAATTATTTAAATATCTACATAAATTGAGGAATTACCCTATAATCTTTCAATCATTGTTAGTTATCATTTAATGTTCTTAACTAATGAAAATTTATTAAATAAGATTAATTTATGACTCCCTATTTACTTCATTTATTAAAAGATCCAGCATTAGGGGGTAATTTAATCCTCCTTAGTGAGAAATATGATGAGAATGTAATATAACAGAAGGTATTTTAAAATCAGAGTCGGGAATAACTTATCAAATAATTAATCGAATCCCTAGATTCCTTAACTTTACGCCAGTAAATACAGTGTCTTCATTTGGCGAACAGTGGAATTATTTTAATTTCGTGCAATTTAAAGAACAATGGTTAAATCATACAGTCAAAAATACTTGGAGTGATACAAGTGTCTTTAAAGATAAAATTATTATTGATGCAGGAGGTGGAAGTGGTGCTCAAGGAAAGTGGTTCTTAGAATATGGGGCAAAACATGTAATAATTTTAGATTTATCTCAGTCATTGGATGATGTGGCAATTAGAAATCTAAAAAATGCAGATCCTTCAAAATTTGATTTAATCCAATGTAGTATCGATAATCCCCCTTTGAGAGATAATTCTATTAGTGGTCTAGTCTATTGTCATAATGTTATCCAACATACTCCCTCAGTAGAAAAAACATTAAAGGCACTCTATAAAGTTTTATTAAATGGTGGTGAACTTGCATTTAATTGCTACCAGCTAAATGACAAAGGTCTCTTTAGATGGATAAGATTTCATCTTGCTCATGCTTTTCAGTGGCATTTGAGTAATAAAGAGGTTAAACAGCTATTAGATAATCTTAATCCTAAGCCAACTGCAATAAAGAATAAGAGTAAATATTTCGAGCGTCCTCAACCTATTGGTTGCGCATTAAGGGTTATAAAGTAACAAATTCTAGAGAAATAGTTAGAAGATTTTTAATTTCAATATTCCAAAAATAATTATGTTTCTTAGAGATAAAAATCATTAACTAAAATTAAAGAATTTTAATATTCTTTTCTAAATTTAATTACAAAATATATCGTGTAATATTAAATCAAATTTATAGCTCACTTAGTAAATGAAAATATTGGTTTTTGGCTCTACGGGAATGTTGGGTAATACATTAGTGAGGTATTTAATTTCAAAAAAAAATTTACAAGTTGAATTTACTGTTAGAGATGAATCTAAACAGAAGATATGCAAAAAAAATTTTAAAAAAGAAGCAAAATATTTGGTAAATGCAGATGAACCCTCTTCAATTTTAGATGCCATAAATGACTATAAACCAAATATTTGTATCAATTGTTTAGGTATTATTAAACAGAAAGAAGAGAGCAATAATTATATTAAATCTATTCAGATAAATAGTCTTATTCCTCATTTAATAGCAGATTATTGCAAGATAAATAAAGCCCATTTGATTCATATAAGTACAGATTGTATCTTCTCAGGTAAGAAGGGTAATTATTTGGAGATGGATTATCCTGATCCTATTGATTTATATGGCAGAAGTAAATTATTAGGAGAAGTATCAACCTCAAATGCCTTAACTATTCGCACCTCTATTATTGGCCCAGAGATTAATTCTCAAAATGGATTATTTGAATGGTTTAGAAATGAAGAGGGTATAATATATGGTTATAAGAATGCTTGGTTCTCTGGATTTCCTACAATAGAGTTATCTAGAATTATTTATGAATTCATGATTAAAAAGAAAATCAAGAATGATATTTATAATTTATCTGCATATCCAATAAATAAATATGATCTTCTTAAACTCATTAACAAAATATACCGATTAAAAAAAAGAATTATTGTAGATGAATCTTTCAAAATTGATAGAACTTTAAATTGCGATAAATTTATCAAAGAAGCTGGTTTTATTAGAGATAAGTGGGAAAATATGATTATTAAGATGAAAGACTTTGACTAATCTTGGTAAAATTTTTATATCATAGAAAAATTAATGATTAATAGCTTATCAAAAAAAAACTTACTTATTACTGGCGGTACTGGTTCTTTTGGAGAAACAGTAATGCAAAAATTCTTAAATACTGATATTGGAGAAATAACAATATTTAGTAGAGATGAAAAGAAACAAGAGTCAATGAGACTAAAATACAATAATAAAAAATTAAGATTTGTCATAGGAGATATAAGATCATATGAAACTCTCAAAGAACACTTTAAAGGAATAGATTATATATTTCATGCTGCTGCTCTTAAACAAGTTCCTTCTTGTGAATTTTATCCATTAGAGGCAATTAAAACTAATATTCTTGGTGCTGAAAATGTTATTAATGCAGCTATAGATTGTGAAGTAAAAAAAGTTGTTCTTTTGAGTACTGATAAAGCAGTTTACCCTATTAATGCAATGGGTATGACAAAGGGATTAATGGAAAAATTGATGATTGCAAAGATTAGACTCAAAGGAGCAACTAATACAGACTTTTGTGCCACAAGATATGGGAATGTAATGGCTTCAAGAGGTTCAGTAATTCCCCTTTTTGTAAAATTAATAAAATCTAATCAACCCTTAACAATTACTGATCCAAACATGACGAGGTATTTAATGACTCTAAGTGAATCGGTAGAGTTAGTAATGCATGCATTTGAAAAAGGAGGGAGCGGAGATATTTTGGTCCAAAAATCTCCATCAGCAACAATTGAAACTCTTGCATTAGCTTTATTAAAATTATTTAACGCTAATAATAAAATAAAAATAATAGGAACTCGGCATGGTGAAAAACTATTTGAAACTCTTGTCTCTAGAGAAGAGATGTTAAGAGCAAAAGAGACGGAAAGACATTATCGTATCCCTCTTGATACTCGGGATTTAAATTATAATAGTTATTTTGTGGATGGTTCTATACAATTAGCAAATGTTTCAGATTATACTTCTCATAATGCAAAAAAATTTGATGTTGATGAAGTTATAGAATTATTATTGAAAGTAGATTACATAAAAGATCAATTAAAAAAATAAGCTAACTTTATTCATTATCTTAATTACTTTAATAATTTTAGATTAAATATTTTTAAACAGTTCTAAAGTGTGAGACTTAGCGGCTAGTAAAAGAGATTCATACTCAGTATGTTGGAGAGGTAATTCAACCTCTTCATTATCTGATGGATGCATTGAAACACTGTACTCACTGATACTTTTCTTCATTAAATTATCCCAAGTTATTTTAAAAAATAGTACGCATTTGTTAGACCTAACAGCGACTTCATAATTTCTATTTGGATAAAGAGACTCTGTAATAACATGAGGTTTATTATTATGTTTGAATGAACTTTTAATTCCTAAATCATTGCAAATCATGCTGGGAAGATCTCTAAGTTCTTTGATTTCTGAGCAATTCCTTGCTGGAGTATTATTCTTATATAGAAAAATTACTTTTTCTCTTTCTTTAGAAAGTAATTCTTCTGTTTTCGACATAAAGCTAATTCCATGGTCCGAATGGAGAATTACAATTGCGTCTTTGTCGAAATTATTTATGGCTTTGTAAAGTTTCTCTAGTTTGCCATCAAAATTGTATAAACTATTACGCAGTAATCCTAACCTTTCTTTATCATAATTTTTCATTGTTCGATTTGATTTTTCTTCTCTGAATTGAAAATCATTTATATCTGACGAGATTTGAGTAGATATTGGCTGTAATCTATGAGCCTCATGGATATCCATAAAAGCAAGAAAAATATATTGGTCGCAATCAAAAGCATTTAGTTGCTCAAGAGCTTCATTAATTATGTAATTTTGGTTTTCGAAAGGAGCTAATATAAATCTATCAAAGCCTTTATCAAAGCTTGTCCCTGGATTAATTCTTTGAACACTTGAACATGCAAATGTTTTATAACCATTTTTTTGAAGTGTATTTGCAATAGTTTCAATTGATAATGATTTTTTTTTCTTAGGATGATACAAAAGATGTTTATTAGTATAAGCGCCAGTAAAAGTACTCGCTACTGAGGGTAGGGTCCACTCGGATTGAGCATAGGCATTCGAAAAACAAGTTCCTCTCTCTGTAAAAAATCTTTTGGTATTTGGCATTATATCTAGGCCGTATTTATCTATAATGCTTTGAGGAAGTGCATCAATATGCATATGAATTATTAGTTTAGGTCTCTTAGTCTTTCTTTGAGCTGATGCATATGGTTTACCGATAGCCAAAGGTAGTTCAATATTTGAAATTATTTTCAATTTATCAATATCATTTTTTGTCCGTATCGGAAGATAGTGAAATCTATTTAAGTATTTCAATTCTATTCCTAATTTTTTGTTATTAAAGAAGAGCTCTAGTTGATAAGTACTAGCTTCTTTAAAGCCTTCTTTGTCTAAAATAGCTATTGGTAATATTAAAAATTTTGTTTTTTTAAAATTTATATTAATGTCTTTATGGTTATTTGGCTCTATGATATTTGCTGCTAATACTTCACATGGTTGATTGATATCATTTCTTGTAAAGATTGTTAGGTCCTTGTATGGCAATATAATTTTCTGCTTGTAATCTTTACTGTCTGAATTATTATTATCAATTAATTCGTATAACTCAAAAGGAAACTTACTTGGGTAATGATTCCTATTTCCTAATGATCTTTGAATTAGAAAATTATAGACTTTAAGAATAAAATATTTATAAAAAATTTTTTTGCTCTTTGCACCAATCGATTTTTTTATTTTATAAAAATGATCCTTTGTCTTTGTTAAGGATAACTTGTTCAATGTTATAAATAAAATGTTAAATTGTTGGAATCTTATCATAAACATAAAAGCAAGTCTATGATCAAGAGTTTGGTTTCTTTCTTCATCAAGAATTCAGTGCATCATTATTTGGGCTAATGATTTTCTTTTCATGCATGCTCATACATCCATCTATTTGAAATCATGATTTGCAATACATCATTTTTTTGAAAATATAGGTAATAATCTAGTTTCTAAGATTTTTCTTTAATACGAATAAATGCTATTTTCCAAGTATTTAGCTTTTTAAAACATATAAACTAATTTATTAATAATTCAGACCTAAGGTCTTACATTTTTCATTAATAATAATTATTCAATAGTTTATGTTTTTAAAAGCAAAGTTATTGATAGTTATTTGTTCCATTATTTTTTTTGATGGTTTCTTTTAGTACTAATATTCCTAACACTTTGTTATTTCGCTGATCAAGCCTTCTGCAAACTTCTGAGAGTTCTTTTTTTGATGTAATCCCCAATTTTGCTATCAATAAAATTGATGGATAACTTGTTGAATTAACGATTTGTTTTGTAATAATTATTTCTCGGTCTTTGAGGGATTTCTTTAAATATTTATTAATTTTCTGCATCTCAATATTATTTATATTTCCTAAAGGCATCAAAGCAATTGCTCCTTCATTTGACGAGAGCGGGCCTGTCGCTAATAACTCAAGCGATTCTCTAAATAAATCCATATCTTTAAAAGAGAGTGTATCAAGTAATTGCCACTTAAAAATACTTTGGATTTCTTCTACAGAAAAAATAATATTTTTACTCTTTTCTAAAGCTATAGAAAATCCACAGCCTGCGAAAAAGCCAGTTAATAGTCCTAAGGCTAATATTTGCTTTTTATTAGGAGCTATAGGATTAGGAAGAAGTGTTGGTTTTTTAATGATCTCCCAAGGATCTGTATATCTTGCTTTCTCCAAGGAAAAGAATCTATATTGTTCCTCCAGATTATCAAGAGTTAATTTATTTTTAGCAGCATTAACTAATAAATTTCTATATTTTATCAAGACACCTTTAGAAAGCTCAGATGCTTTTACTTGTGCTAAAGCCTCACCTTTCTGAGCCTTTAAGATTCCAATTGCTCGCTCTTTTAAAAGTTGATTTAAATAATCTCGTTTTTTTAATAATCTTTTTACTGCTAAATCATTTTTAGTATTAGTATTTACTCTAGATTTTGCATTAAGTTGATTATCAATTTGTTTGATTTCTTTTGATAAATCATCGAATACTTTATTTGTAGAGGCTAGATAAAGGATTTGGTAAGGATCTATTAAAAGTTTAATTTGAGCTAATTTTTCATTTAGTAAACGAATTTCGTTAGCAGCTTTAATACGGCGATTTTCTATATCTATATATCTTTTCATCAAGCTGCCATTGTCATCTCTATTTAATATTATTAAATTATCATTCCCATCTTTTGGGAAGATTAGATCTTGATCCACAGCAAATTGTTGGGCATCACTAATAGAAGTTATCCATTTTGCCTTATATAGGGGTATTTGATCACTAGAAAAAGATATTCCAAGTTCGATATTTCTTCTCTTTTTCTTCACCGAATAATCTTGATAGGTTTTAGATATTTTGTTTAATATTGGAAGAATAAGATCTTTATCTGTATTACGGTAAGCAATTTTAAGAACAGATGTACCTCTTTTAAGATTGAAATCTAAATTTTTTATCCAGTCAGAGAAGCGCATAGTGCTATTAGATTTATCTTCTATATCTTTTTCTTTCTTAGCGAATTCGAATACACTCATTAAAACGGAAGGGCTCTTAAGTATTTCAACTTCTGTTGGAAAATTTTCAGGTTGCGAATTTAATTTTCCAAAATTTCCAGATCCCGACGTCAATCTTCTAATTGCTGCTAATCTTGCTTCTAATTCCATTTTTGAAGGATTTGTCTCATTCGATAGTACGATTTGAAATTCACCTTGCCAGGTTTTTTTTGTTGTGAACGCAAAGCAGCCGCTAATAATTAGTCCAGCTAAAGAAAATGAGGCTAATATAACTTTATTCCTCTTTAAAGTATTAAATATTAATTTAGGATTAATCTGATCTTCTGGTTTTGCATCGATATTATCCGATGAAGGCATTTCACCTGCAAACATTGTAGAGTTAATTTAATTAAAGTTATTCAAAACTTTACAAGGACATTGAAATTTATTCAACTGTTCTAGAGGAGCATGTAATGGAAATATTATCAATTAAGGTGATATTCCACCTTAAATATATAGATTTAAATTTAAAAAGAAATATTATTTTTCTAATGGTGATCAAATATCAAATGACTTAAATATCAATCAATTTAAAAATAGTAAAAAAATAATGAAGTAATTTAATTTTAATCGATATTTATTTTTCGACTATTTTGTATAAAAGGTTTTTGAGGACAGGATGAATAATATAAAATGTATCTCCATCTTTAGCATTTTGTACAAATCCATCAGGCAGTTTGCCTTCACTGGTAAAACTAGCTAGAAGTTCAATAAGAAGATCTGATCTTATTATTGAGTCGTATTCATAATCCCAATTACTTCCTTCTACAGGAGGATAATACTTCTTCCTTGCAACGACATTTCCTTCATCAATTTTTGGGGATAATAGAATTGCTGAAACGCCAGCAAAACCATCACTAAGTACACTGTAATAAGAAGTGGTACTACCACGATAATTTGGAAGCCACCCTGCGTGCATATGTAAAAATGGAACATTTGTTTTTAAAAGTCTATCCGAGACAATTTCTCCTCCAAAGCCAGAATATATAATAAATTTTGAATTGAGAGATTTAATATTATTTACTATCTTATCACTATTAACCGTGCCAGAATCAATGATTTCTATATTAGAAGCTATTTGTTGAATAGTATCTAATAGAGGTATTTCTAGATTAATATTTACTGAATATCGAGAACTTATATTTGATTCAATAATTTGCTTAGATTGCCCAAGTTTTTTTTCTTTACTGGAAGAAACTATTATACAATCGGATAATTTAAATCCACTTTTCAAAAGTGCTTGTGCATAGCAACGAGAGCGAAGAGTATCAGCGGCAAGAAACAAAATATTTTCTAGGTAATTCTCAACAACATTGCCATTAAAAGATTCAAAGGGCTTTGGATATTGATTATTATTATTTAAGGAGACCTTTCTTGATAATTGATTTACTAACTTTATTTCTGAATTAATATTTGAAGCTATGAGATACTTATCTGATATTGGTAATTTATCGTAGTAGCAACATAAGATATCATTGCACTTGAGGAGTGCGTTCAAGCTAGGTAAATGATTATTGAGGCTTGAAGACAGGCTCATTAATCTAGCGAACTTGATATATATTCCTAACGAGTTGTAGGAACCATAACCTTTGGCTTTTTCGGAATCAATTTGATATGTAGAATACAATTTCTTCGTAACTTCAAAGCGCTTGATTAACCATTTAAGCCAATACCATTGCTTCGTATTTATATTTCCTAAATTGAATGAATATATCAGGCTGTCTAATAATTTTTCCGATTCTATTTCATTAGATAGTGGTAAATATGTCTCTGTATCAATCTTGAAAGATGAATTTATTACGTTAGGCTCTAATAATTCTGGTACTCTTAATAGTCTGTGTTTCCTCCATTCATCTATATAAGTAGATCCTAAAAAAGGTGTGTATGTATAAATAAAAGGACTCTCTATTGGGTTTTTCTTGAAATATGGGTAAGAGATAGGGACGTTTTTCATTTTCTATTAATTTCTAATACTATTCTTTCAGCAATCATTTGAGCAGTGATTTTTTTGTTATCTGTTTCAAAATACAAATCAGGCTCCAATGGTGGAGGAAAATCAATATCTATTCCCACGACATTATTAATTTTTCCTGATAAAGCTTCATCATATAGAGGCCGCCTTGCCCTCAGAGTATCAAATGAAGCATTTAAGTAGACTTCTTTATAGTTTGAAAATATCTCTTTATTGCGTTTTCTATGATCAGGGAAGATGGAAAGGATACAACAAATAACATCAATACCTTGTTTATCAAGCCAATAACATAATTGAAAAATCCTTTCTGAGTTGATTCTTCTCCCTTCTAGTTTATAAGCATCAGATTTATTGTCATGATTGAAAATCTTTCTAATTTCATCTCCATCGATCAAAACAGTTGCAGGATTATTTTTTTTAATTGATTGATAAACTTTTCGACCAATTGTGGTTTTTCCACATCCCGATAAACCGATAATCCACAAAATCATTTGAATTGAAATAGTTGTTTAGATTTTAAGATTTTTATTCTTAGCATTTTAACTTACCAGATTCAACGAGTGTTTTTGCAATTTTAAGATCAGAGAGAGAATCTATTTCGCACCAATAGCTATCTAGAGGAACTCCTCTTAATGAATTTCCTTTCTCTAAAAGCAAACTTAGCAAAGTCGTGGTATCTAGGCTATTTATTAATTCAGGATTAAAGGTTAGAAAGTTTTCTATGGAAATTCTGGCTGTTATTCCAACCTTAAACAACCCCATAAACTGTCCCTGCATATTTGAATAAAGACTACTTTTTTTTCCTATTTGAGTAATCCAACGGTTTGAATCTATCAAAAAAGTTTCAGCGTCAGAAAGTGGATTTTCAAACCTTTGCTGCCAGAGTGAAAGCCAATTAGGATCATATGCAATTGCAAAAGAAGAATCCTCCGATAAAAGTTTTTTCACAATATCAGGATGATAAACTATGTCAGAATAACTAAATATTAGAGGACCTTCTATTTGGTCAAGAGCAAGTTTAATGCTTGCGACCATATTGGAATTTTCCCAGTTGTCATTATAGATAGTTTTAAATCCGAGTCTTTCAATTTTATGACTTAAGTAACCTGTAACTACAGATATCTCACTGATACCACATCCATAAAGAGCCTTGCATTGCCATTCAAGTAACGATTTCCCATCTAACTCAACTAAACCTTTAGGTCTGTCATTAGTTAAGTGACCTAGTCTAGAGCCACGACCCGCAGCGAGTATTACAGCTTTAATCATTTCATGTTTGATGAGTACTTATATAAGTGGGATTGAAAATGTATCTAAATAGATTTTTGTCAAACAGTTCATATGATCCCACTCTCTCGGGATGCCATTGAATTGCGTAGATTTTTTCATATTGATGAAAAACTCCTTCAACAACATTACCAGTTGCTATCGCAAAAGGCTTTAAACCGTGGGCGAGGCCATTTATTAAGACTCCATGGTTGTGATAACTATTTACACTTATAGAATTGGATTTAGCCAGTTTTTGATATGAATTCTCAATTAGTTGTACTGAATGTTGTGTTCCTGCATGGGATTTTTTTTTGCTTTCATAAATATTATGAACCATTGATCCTCCAAGAATGCCATTAATGACATGTAATCCTCTGCAGACTCCTAAAATTGGCTTTTGATTGTCTCTGCACCATGTAAAACAATACTTTTCTACTTCATCACGTTCTGGACAAGAGCCCCAATCGTTTCCATTAGATAGTAAAAGCCCATCAATAAATGTGGTTTTCAGTAAGTCTTGTGTAATGTCGATATTGTTAGGTATTAGTAAAAAAGAAAATCTAGGCAATACTTTTTTTAAGTAAGTAAGCCATTGAGTACTTATTGAGTCCCTTTTTTCACCATATTTAGGCTCAACATATTGTCTCATAGTAATAGCAATTATTCCCATTATGAATTTTTAACATTAATAATTGTCAATTTCTATCTTTCCCCCCGAACAATCAAGTTCTACTATTTTGCTATTAAGCACTCTTTCAAAGATTTGCTCGCCACAACCTATTGCTGCTGCAATATTAAATTCAGCACAACGAATGGCCATATGAGAATTCGCACCCCCATATTTGGTGATCAAACCAGCTATTTTTTGAGTAAATATCCAATCAAATCCAGGATCTGCACTCTCAATTACCACAATACAATTTTCAAGTTTAGTTTTATCTATTTCATAACAACTCAAGACTTTAATAGGTGCTAATATTTTCTGCATAGTTATAAAATTTGGTGATTCTGGTAAGATTGGAACTATGGATAGATCAGATGGTCGCGTTATTAGGTACGGAAGTTTAATTGAAGAAGTAATAGAATATTCCCTTTGTCCTTCAATTGAAAGGCTTCTTAAGTGATCCTCTACTGTTCGACCACGAGTTTCAACCATGCAATTAAGAATCTCAAGAATGCTTAGATGTGATATTTCTATCCTACTAAGCCCATTACATTCAGCCCAAGCTGTTAGTATCTCTAAGATGTCACTAATACTTCTAGTAAAAATTAACTTTGCTAACTCTCTTCCTTGAATTGCTTGCTCACAATATTTAAAAAATATCTCACAATTAATTGAGAAGCCATTCTCTAAAAGAAGTTTATTTATCGTCTCAATTTGTGTTTTTTTAAAAGAGAATGAAATTTTCTTTTTACTTTCATTTTTCCTATCTGAATAGGATAATAATTCTTTTCTCTTATCATATCTTGTAGATAAAACATCATATGTTCCAGGACGAAGGTGTCCATATACTTTGTTAAATTCAGATTCTAATATTTGACCTGACATGAGAAGATCGAGGTCTTCTATAAAGTTGCTCGCGACAGTATTGATACTTTGGTAGAACTTTTCAAGATCAGAATCTTTTATAACCTTAAGAGAAACCAATGATTCAAGAAGGGTTTTTGCTATGAATGCATGTCTAGCAAGGATTGAGAATGGTAAAGTTCCATATTTAGTAACATCTTCATGCAATTTAGAAATTGATTTTAAAGAGGGTTTATCTAAATTTTCAATTACTAAACTATGTTTTTTCTCAAGTATCTTGAGCATTTGTATTTGTTCTTCTATTGATGCTTGATCACCATTAACCAAATTTTGTGTCAAAGTCAAATAAGAATTTTCAATTTCTTTGTACTCTTTTTGATCAAGAGATGATGGTAATAGTTTTTTAGCTTTTTCCTTAAAGTCAAATGACCAAGTTGTAAGTGCAATAGAGAATTCGACTTTGTCGTGGAGGTGGGGATTTTCAGCAAGTTGCTTGACCCAATGTATTGTCAGTTTATCTAACAATGATTTATTGAGTGAGGCTGGAATGAATGAAGAAAAGCTTATTCTTGTATTTATATACGGTTGACCCGCAAATAACCTCATGAGAGGAAGTCCTTGAGGTTCGTAATACCCCATTTCTGCGCGTGCTTTTCTCCATATGGAATCAGTTATGACACTTCTGTACATTGAAGCTGCGAGCTTTTTTGGAGCCGTCCCTATTATTTCTGCGGGATTCCAATCAGGCATATTTCCAAATACAGTTCCAGACTCTCTTAATTCACCATCTTCTGAAAACAAAAGTTCATCTGAGATACTGGCCTTGAGTCTAGAAACTGCATCTTCAATATGTATTCCAAGGCCTCGACCCCAGTTTGGCGATGTAGTAATTCGCCTTACTTGAAAGATTTTAACTTGAAGATCTTTATTGATAGCAAATTCGATATCAAGACACTCGTTGCCAGTAATTTTTTCAATTTCATTTATAGCTTTTAGGAGTGAATAAAAACGTTGTGAATTAATTTCTTCCCAATATTTTCTTAAAATATAAATAGTTCTATTAGAGTATCCAACTCCTAAGGTTATAGAGTCAGTAGAGCCAGTCTCGTCATCATAATTTATTACATAATAGGGGGCACCAGTACTCAAAACATGCGTAAACACAACGCCACTCATTGAGACATTGGTTACCATTTCTTGAACTAATACTTGGTTCTTATCATTTGCTACATTATTATCCTCACAATAACTATTAAATACTTGATCAATTGCATCTGATAGTGATTCTTTATCTAATGGAGATATATGGGGAATAGAGAGGAATTTGCCAGCCTGCGCAAAAAGCTCGCCATCTTCTTGAAGAGAGGAAGATCTTACTATTACATTCCTTCCTTTCTTAACCATTTTGTTAATATTTTCTAAAACGAGTTCTCTAGATGACTTCCATTCCATTAAATTAAAATGTACAAAGTCAGGTATTACCGACTCAGATATTGCTGCTGAAAGATTTTCAAGAGTTTCTGCTTTTGAACCAAACTCAAATTCTTTAGTAAAATAATTCATTATTAGAGTCAATAATTAGATCTACTTATCTAATTTTGCAAAAAAAATTATCCTAACTTTATCATACATCTTTATGTTATTTATAAATTAATGCGGTGATATATGAAGCGTTATTGAATTGTAATTTTAAGAGATATAATTTTTAAAACTAACTTTAAAATTACAAGAATTTTGGATAAATCTAAAAATTCAAATGTTCATTCTGAAATCCTTTTAGAAATTTGAATGCTTGTTCCGGATTTAATAACCACCATTTTGATTCAAGAAGTATTGCAATTTTATCTGGCGAGAATCTAAATCTTATTACCCTTGCTGGGGAACCTACCACTATTGAATATGGTTCAACATCCTTTGTTACAACAGCATTAGCTCCTATAACACTTCCTGTTCCTAGAGTTACACCTCTAAGTATAATAGCTCCTGAGCCAATCCAAACATCGCTTGAAACATGACATTTAAGCGCTTTAAGATCAAAAGATTTTTCAAAAAAAACTGCGCTCGTAGAGGGAAAGTGAAGAGGATGTTCTCCGGGGCCTATTGTTACATTATTCGCGATAGAACAGTATCTACCTATGTTGGCACTTAAAAAACATCCATATCCCACATAAGTATGACTACCTATAGTTAAATCTGGACATGCAACTGTTCCGCGTTTAATAGTTATAAATTTATTCGCAAATGATATTTTATGGGAGACATCCGAAAAAATACTGATTGAATTTTTATTCTTATAATTACCAATTAATAATAAAAATTTCTTTAAAATTAATAAAGGAATTGCAATCAGATTATTAACTAATTCTTTTAAGTTCAAAACGATTTCGTATAAGAATCTTAATAAATTTATTGAATTTTAACATAGTATTAAGAGTAATAATTTAGTTAAAAAATTTAAATAAATGAATTTATTGTAAGTTTGATCATTGATCGAATTATTGAAACTAAAAATCCTTTTAAATTTAGACTTACTGAAGTTAGATACTTTGTTTTTTTCAAAATTGATGTCTAGGTTTTTTCGTGGATAGATTAGAAATCTCTCTGATTGATTCTGATCGCATGAATTTTTTATATCTTTGCTATCTCTGTTTCTTTGCTGAGGATCCTATCAAAATCAGGATGATTAATGTCCTCTATAAGTCCGTTCTCAAGCTTTCAACTTCTTCAAAATTATTTATTAATTGTTAGGTTATATAATATTTTGCAAATATAACTTCGATGCCATTGCTATAAACTTTCGTGGGATATAAATTTCATATCTGTTTTACATTTATTTACTAAGTAATGATTACCTATTCAATATAGATAGTTGCATATTTTTGATTCAAAAATAAATAACTTCCTAGTTTAATATCAATATAAAACTAGTAATAAAAACTTTATGATCTAAACTAAGAATTGGTCTGAATTAATAATATTCAAAAATTTTTTTTAATTTGTTTAATTATTTTTCGAAATAAGGAGCAGGCTTTTTGAAAGACCATCATAAAAAATGACTGATGAGCTTCATCCTTATAATAAACCTTATATCTTAGTAATCTATTAGCCTCATGCAAATCCTTGCTTTTATCAATTAATTTGCGTTTTTTAAAATTAACCCACTTTCTGGGTAGCTTTTTTATAGAGGATAAACTAAATCCTCTTGATGCACTACCCAGTTGATTATCGCCAGTAATATTATGATTTTTCTGGAAATCAAGAAAGTCATTAGAATATTCGAGTGATATTAAATTGCAAATTTCTTTCATTGTCTTTATTGGATCAATCACAAAATCCTCATATTTTATATATTTAATTCCTGCTTTACTTAGCTCTTTAACATAACGGAGATATTCATATGAAAAAGTTTCAATATTTTTAACTCCAAGCGATAGGTAAATGTCAATTGCGTTTCTTACAAATGCAAAAGTCTTTATAGAGCTTATTTCTCCTATTTCATCTATTAAACTAAATTTATATTTAGGCTTCCAGTTGTTAGATATATTGCTTCTAAAGTCCATATATGTATAATCTCTAATAATTAGCTGTTTGCGTTTTTGTTCACAAATTTTTGAGAGATTTAAAATCACTTCTTTAAGTGAGTCTCCTGAGACCTCAATTCCATACCAGTTGTAAACTTGCTCAATTACTGCATTATGGGAACTTATAGATTTATTTCTTGTAGATGCTCCCAGATTAGTATTAATTTCTGATAGCAAAATAACATTTGGAAGCATACCAATTGCACGTGATAAAAGAGTACCTCCTGATCTAGAGAAATTTATAATGATGATAATATTACTCATACTAATTTAAGTTCTCTGTAGGTTATTCTTGATAATATTATGGTAGTCGACAACTTAAGAATTGAATATATTATCGAGCTTAATACAAGACCTTTCGCACCAAAATAACCAGCTCCAAGTATGTTTAGAGTCAAACCAATCAAATGAAGTAAATTAGTAGGTATTATTAATGTAGTTGTTTTATTATGGCTATGAATTGCTGTTGTTATATGGTGATTAATTGAGAATATTCCTCCTGCAAAAACAACAGCTGGAAGCAAATATGAGTAACTATTATATGATTCAGGTAAAAGAATTAGAAAAATGAATTCATGAAATAAGGATGTAAAACCTGTCAAAAATAGTACAAGTATAAAACCTAAACAGGTTAACTTCCAGCAGTCATGATAAATTCTCCTCAATCGAGAAATATTTTGTCCATCCCCAGCTCTTTGGTATATTACTGGATTAACGAATGACAACCACATATTGAAAAATAATGTAATGGGAACATAACCCACTTGAGTAAGAGCTGAGTAAATACCAACATCTTTAGTAGTAGTAAAAAAATCAAGAGCCCATCTCTCAGATGCGCTTCTACCCCAACCCAATAATGCCCATGTCGCAAATGGCCAAGAATATGAGGTTAATTTTGAGATCCATGAACTTTTTTTAATTGTTCTCAAATTTTCTGAATTAAATTTCTTTATTAAACTTCTTTTCAAAAAATAATTTTGCGAAAGAAAAACAAATATCATCGCTAAAGCATATCCAAGCATTGCTGTACTACTTGAAGCCCCAAATAATATAATCATTAAAGAGCTTAGGGAAATACGCCCGAAGGTCGCTAATGTCTGATGAAGAGCAACTATTGTTCTATTCCGTGCAGCATTTTGAATACTATTTATTAAATTATTCAAGCCGAAAAATAATCCGAAAAAAAATGCCGTTAAACCTAGTGTAAACCTCTCTAGCGAGCCAATAACTCCAAATACAATTGTAACTATAATTGCAATTAGAGTTAATAAACAAATAATGTAAAGAACTAACTTATGTAAGGTTGCAAAATATGATTTTGTACTTTCAAATCCTTCTTCTTTGGCGGAAGAGAAGAATCTAAAAGCACCATTACTTAAGGGCCCAAAAGCTATGGCTTGCATTAAAGTAGATACCGTCATGCCAAGAGCTAGCTCTCCATATTGAGTTGGAGATAATAGTTGTGTAATTATACGTATTCCTATAAAAGAACCAATAAGAGTTGAAATTTGAGCAAATGAAGTCCAAAAGAATTCTTTTCCAAGTCTTTTTATACGAATTATATTCATTATTAAAAAAATTCCTTAGGGTTGGTTTAGATAGTTGTAATTATTAGAATTCAACAGAAGAGATCTTACTGATAATAAAATAAAACCAAACAAGATTATTATCGGAAATGTATCTAGCCTTTGGCTATATCTTAAGAATAATAAATGCACTATAACAATAGTAGCGAAGATATTTATTTGGAGATTTTTTAAAATAATAATTAATAGTTTTTCAATTAAAATAAAAGAAAATGAGAGTATTGCTACCAATATTGTGAAGAATATTGGATTTCGAGTAGAGAGGTAACAATAAGAAATCAAGTCAACACCAGCTCCAAATCCTCTCCCTTCCGGTAGAGTAATTCCAGTAAGTTCTAAAGGTACAAAGTTATTTACATCTAAGAATCTAAGACCATAAAAATAGTGAAAAATAATTGAGGGATTTACTATCTCAATTGGGTTATAAACAGTCATTAGTAGTTCTCTAATGCCAAGAAATCTACCTATTAATAAAAAAGCTGATTGTATTATCTGTCCAGGGTCTTTAAAGACCGTTTCAGAGATATATTGAATTAAGTAAAGTAGTACATCTAAATTTAAAAAATCTTCTTCAAACTGATAGTGAATTGAGTAGATAATATTTCTCATAAGCCCATAAGCAGGTAGGCTTAGAAACAAAAATAATAATGAACATATAAGTGTTTTATAATTTTTCCACTTGATTAAATAGATAATAAGAGGAAGCATATGTAAGACATATAAACCCTTACTCCCACTTACTAGTGCAGTGAAATTTGCCGATATAAAAATTAGTAATATTATTAATCGAGAAATTGTTTTTTTGGAAAGTAGTGCACTTATCCTGAAATATATATAAGGTACAATAAATAACCTGTAGTAATAAATAATTCCTACAAGCTTAAAAGGTAACTCTTGCGGAGCTACACCAGTAATACCTATTTTATGAGTAAACATAAAGTAGTTAATAAAGGCATTAAAAGTAATAATTAATAGAGAAATGAAAAATATTATTTTTTCATTGAAAATAATTTTCTTATTTTTCTTGTCTCGAATTTCTTTAGAATTATTGATCCATGAATAATTAGGTAACTTTAATAAGTTTTCAAATATCCAAGCAAATAAAATAAATAAAAATATAAATGTAAGAGATAATGACAAAGGAAATATAAAACTTGATGCTTTAAAATCAAAAAAACCTACTGATCTCCATCCAATTAGGGGGAACTTATCTTTGAAAATCAATAATATTGGTAAGAAAATGTTATAGCCAAATAGAAATGTTATTAGGTAAAAATTTATTGAGATAGATTTTATATTCTTAAAAGAGAAATGTATTAATGATAGTGAGATAATATTGAAGATTATAAAAATAAAAGGTATAAATGTACTTTCGTAGAACAACAAAAAGCCATTAACAATAAATAATCCAAAAGCTATAAAGCGGAGAAATCTAAGATAGTAATAATTTAAATTTGATGTAATTTCCATGAATTTAATAATTTTTATCAAGATTTAAAAATATAAATTAACTCCTTTTAAAATAAAAAATTCTGTTTTTATAAATATAGTTTAACTCTTGTTTGAATCAATAAAAAATAATATCAAATTAATTTATTGCTTCTAAGTTCAATTCTGAACTTTCAATTTTTTGATACTGAATTCAACTTGATCCATGGTAAGAAATTTAATTTTACTTTCGTTTTATAAATTTATGTTAGCTTTTTGAGAGTTCATTCAAGACCATTTTTGCTAAAGATGAATACTTATTTTCGATTTAATAATTTAATCTTGGGTTTCATTGAAATTTAGTTTGAATTTTTTTATATGAGAATTTTTACTTTTATTAAAAATTCTCAACTATATCTTCAATAGATTTAGATATATCCTTGTATGAATAAGGATCAAATGTTTTCTTAGGGGTGCAAACCTCATAAACATATTCAAGATCAGAACATATTATTGGGAGATTATTGAGCTTTGCCTCTATTAATGGAAGACCCAATGATTCTAATAGTGATGGGAAAATTAAAAAATCTACTACTGTGTATATTTCTTGAATATATTGGTATTCGATATCTCCTATAAAATTAATTAATTTTTTATTTCTATAATGAGAAAAAATATTATTTTCATCAATAGTAAGAAGAAGTTTAATAGGTTTTTTCACAGTGTTAGATGCTTCAAGAAAACCCCTGATAAGGTTGAGATGGTTTTTATGAGGATAATAATGAGCTGGGTAGAAGAAAATAATATGGTCCGCGGCAACTTGTCTGATTTTATAAATCATTTTCCCAGAAATAATATTATTCTTTAGATTCCTAAGACCATTATTATAATTATTTTTAGTTAATTCCTTCCAAACCTTATCTTTGACAATTATTTGATTTGATTTGTATTTTACTTCTATAATTTTTTTCATGTTATTTGTTTGTACTATTAGTTTGTCAGTTTTACGAATAAATAATGAGAAATATAAACGTTTGAAAAATAAATGATTGAGCTTATCGATTTTTTTAAAATAATAATTATGTGCATTACTAAAAATGTTTCTATTTTGACAAAAAATTTCTATATTATTTCTCAAGAATGGAAATCTTATTAATGGTGGGAAACCGTTTAGATATAATTCTGAAAGTTTGATTTTTTCTTCAATAAAAAAATAATTTTTATAATAAAAACTTAGATATTTTTTTAATCTTATAAGAAACACCTTCATATCTGAAAGAATATTTTTTTTAATGTAAATAACCTTCGCCTTGCTAAATTTCATTAACTTATTTCTTGTTCTAGAGTCGAGTATTATTAAATTATTATTTTTATCTAACTTTTCATGCAAAATTGATAAGTATATAAGCCCCCCCCCCGAATGAATTCGCGTTGCATAAATAATATTAGTTATCATTTTAGTGTTAAATATAAATTGGCATTTAGCAGAATAGATATTTTATATTAAAAATATATATTAATCATATATTATTTTGGTTATTTTATTAAGAAGAGATTAATTTAAAAATTGTTGCTATTTAGTTCTATATATTTAAATATTATATTTTTTTTGACGGCCACTCTATCCTCGTCTTGCATCGATTAGTTTTATGGTAAAGTCCTGTTTATAGACATGCAAAACTTCTTGGGGTGTCAAGTGAAAGCATATAGCAATTTGTATTTGTGCGACCTCCAAAATTGCTCTTCATTCGTCAAAACATGTATGTGAATTTATTTCTGGATTAATTATCTTTAATTTATTTGCCCCTCAACATATCGTAAAAATAAAAAAAGTATTTTTTAAAAATTTATCGATATTTTGGGATTGAGAAATGTTATAGATATTTTGTTTTAAATATTTATACAAAACTCTTTTATCGATTTATTTAATTATTTTGACTTTTTCTAAGAATAATGATTCTTCAAAACTCGTTCTCTTAGTAATGTACTTGATATGCCCTTTGTTCTTTTAAATATAACGAGTTTTGATTTATCTATTGGATTCGAATTATCATGTCCATGTACTAATAAATCTATGCTATTTTTCTTAAGGAATTTTTCATCAATTAGCCAATCAGATGGAATAACTTCATCAACATACTTAATTGATAGTAATATCTCCTTGCGATTCTCATATGTTAATTCTGGGATGTAGCCTTTTGCTTTTTTGATTTGATCATCAGTAGTTAAAGCCACAATTACAGTACCAAGATTTTTTGCTTGTTTCAATAAACGGATATGACCGTGATGAATTAATGTTGCAGACATATCTACCATAATTCTTTTCTTATAGTTACTCATAAAAAAATTAAGATTGTATCTTTAATTGATCGATTATTTCACCTCTTGCTTTTTCTCGCAAATGTATTTCACCAATATGACATACAACACTGCCCTTGGTAAGACCTCTAGGTTGATAAAGAACTGCTTTTTTATTTTTTGCCACAATTTTACAGTTGACATAGGTACACAAAAGGGGTTGTTTATCTATTGGAAGATTGATAAATCGTGAATAAATATTCATAAATTTTTTTTTATTTTCTATTACTGATAATTTTAAGTCATCTAATTTTGGGAGGACCTTATAGAGTGAGCATATTGAATGATAGGGGCCAGTCATACCCTTATTTATATGGGTTTCTAAATTTAAATAAAACGAATTTACTTTCACGTTAGGAGCACTATTATATGCGATAAAAGCGGCTCCAGTAAGACCAAATAAACCTTTGCAAGAACTATATCCAATCACATCTGCCAAATCATGATCAGTCTCTAGCCCTATAGAAGCAGTTGCATCAAGCATTATCTTACTTTTTAACTCCTCGGCTTTCTTTTTTATCCTTTTGAGTGGTAATTTTAGGCCTCGACTTGTTTCTGTGTAACAACACAATATCCAGTCATAATTTTGAGTGATGTTATCAATGGAATTGAGATCTATAACATCAATTTGTGAAATCTCACCTTGCATATTTTTAGCACCTTCAGCAAGTATTTTGAGTCTATCTGAATAATAACCAGTAGATATTATTAGTATTTTGCCATATAAGAAATTCCAAGAAATTATTTCTAATGCCAAGGAGGCAGAACCTTGTAATCTGACTATATATTTATGGCCACTTATTCTTTTTAGTGAATCAATTACATTATTTTCTAAAGTTATATAATCATTATCCCCTCTACCGAAACACGGTCGAAGTTCTGTTATATTTTCAGGAATGAGACTAGCTGGTCCAGCTGTAAAAATAGATTTCTGATTGTTTCTAAATTCAACATAATCAGTTATTAAATTTGGAGAATTCTCAGACATTTATTGATAATGTTTTCATAATAGATACTTTATTTTCTAATGGTTTAGAAGTTGGCCTACCAAGGTCTGATCGTGAACCTTTAGAACTCATAACTTCTATAAATGTGCTTCCTTTATTATTCATACATTCTTCAAGGGTTTTAGTTAATTGATTTATATCAAAGACCTTTTTTGTTACTTTATAACCAAAAACATTAGCGAGTCTACTAAGCTCGACTGAATCAGCCTTTGTGGGCTGACCACCAACTGAATCATGTGCACAATTATTTATAAGTATATGTATCAAATTTGGGCAGCCGGCACTAACAGCTAATGAACCAGTATGCATAAGCAATGCTCCATCCCCATCAATACACAATACTTTACGATTTGGCTGTTCAATTGCGATACCTGCAGCTATCTGAGATGCATGCCCCATTCCACCAACAGTAAGGAAGTCTTTTGAGTGATCTTGTTTGAGGGTTTCTCTTGTTTCAAAAACCTCTCTTGATGCCATTCCAGTTGTGGCTACAACGATTGTCTCGGGAGAGATATTTAGTAGTATGCTTTTTATGATTTCCTCTCTACGAGCATACTTAGAGAGCTGCAAATGTATATTTTTTTTATACTTTGAAAAAGTATTTTTACGGACGAGTAGAGCAATAGGAGAACTTTCTATGATTGATTCTGAAATAATATCATGGATAATTCCTTCAATATTCATTGTGAATTCATCAATAATTTTATATTTTATTCCTAGTAGGTCAAGTTGTTGACAAGTTATGCGTCCTTGAACAACATGTTGAGGTTCATCTGCCTTTTGTATTCCACTTTCAAGGATCTCACCTCTCCATCCGATTAATAAAATTGCAGGAATTGAGTAAATATCTTTGTGAGAGAGTGATATTAAGGGGTTTATAATATTCCCTAAGCCTGAATTCTGTAGATAGATTAGAGCAGGTCGAGAAGATGCTAAGTAATGGCCAATACCTAAAGATATCGCAGCACCTTCATTAGTGGCTATTATGTGTGAATTTTCTTTTAGTTGATCACTAAAACATGCGCAAACTTCTTTTAATAAGGAATCAGGCACTCCTGCAAAAAAACGTATATCGGATTTTATAAAGGTCTTTAGGAATACATTTGGATCAATCATTAATTTGTTCCAGGTATGAGATCTAGGATTTCCTTAATACTTATAAGTGAATTATCACTTTCTAGTGACCTTTGATTTCTAAGTATTTGGTGAGCCACTTCATTCATTGCAGGGTAAGAAGCTCGAAGCATATGATTTGCATAAATTACTATGTTAAAACCATTTTGTTCTAATTCTGGTTCTTTTACTTCATTAAAACTTGTTGGGACGCATACTAAAGGAACACTTGGATGCTCTAATCGAAATAATTTAGAAAATTCAAAGATTTCATCAGGACTTTTTTTCCTGCTATGTATCATTATTCCATCTGATCCTGCATCTACATATGCATTTGCTCTCTTTAGAGCATCATCCATTCCTCTGCCGAGTATCAAGCTTTCGATTCTCGAGATAATCATAAAATCATTAGATAACCTACTAAGTGTGGCAATTTTTATTTTTTCCACGAAAAATTCTATATCTTCTTGCATTTGTAAAACATCATTCCCTAACAATGAATTTTTCTTAAGACCTTTTTTGTCTTCTATTATGACTGCAGATATTCCTAATCTTTCCATTGATTTCACGTTAAGCTGAAAGTGCTCTACCTTACCGCCTGTATCTGCATCCATTATTAATGGCTTTGTCGTGACATCAAAAATATTGTTTATATTAGATAATCTTTTTGAAATATCAAGTGCTTCAATATCTGGTTTGCCCATCTCAGTTGAGTCGGTCAAAGAACTTGACCAAAATCCATCAAAACATTTCCTTTTACCCTCTTTTTCTATCGATGCTTTTTCTGCAATAAGCGCTGAAATTGGGCTATGGGTCTCTAATATAGTTATTAAATTTTTACATTTAAGCAATCTTTTAAGTGTTGATTTTCTTATCTCAGGTGTTGTGCCTAATTTATGAACCTGATTTGACATAGAAGTTGATGAAACCCCTTTTGTATATGGTATCTCAATTAATTTACCACCATAACTATTTAAGGCATCTAAAGCTAATTGCCTGAGGGGTTTTAATGGTCCTTCAATCCAATCATCACCATGAAACATATATTCAGGTTTATAAAGTAATAGGTTGGGAGCATAATCCCATTCATTTTGCTCAACAACATCTAAAACTCCTTTTATATTTTTGACGATTTTGACGCGCTGCTCATAAGTTAAATATGGCAATCTTTTATAATTAGCTACAGCCTTATCTGTTAATAGTCCGATAACTACATCCCCGTATTGTTTTGCTTTTTCAATTATATTTATATGTCCATGATGCATAATATCTATTGTCATACCAATGTAAACAATTCCTTTATTCATGTTATTACTTGCTCTTTCGGATTTAACCATGAATACGTTAATTAGATAAATTATAAGATATTTTATACAATAGTAAAACTAAGCTTAATTATAATTTTTGACATATTGAATCTTGCTTTTATAAAGTATATTTTCTCCTCCATAACTCAAACATTGCAAGACTGTATATTCTTTCTGAATTGGAATAACCTTTTTCTTGATTCCTTAAAACTTCTCTAACCGTCTCCTTTTCGAAAAAACAATTGTCATCCATTAATATTTCATAAATAAAATCTTTAAAAGGTCCTGCTTCCAACCATTTTGCTAAAGGTACAGAAAATCCTTGTTTTCTCTCTATATTAAGGTTGGAAGGTAATATCTTTTTAGCTAATTTTTTTACCAGTATTTTTTTCCTTTTGTTAGATGCTTTGTATTTTGTTGGTAATTTACTAAAGCTGAACTCAATTAACTCTTTACTTAAAAAAGGAGATCTTATTTCTAAAGAATTTGCCATACTTGCTCTATCTGTTTTAACTAATATGTCTTCGCTTAGGTAATTTGTAAAATCATTTTTCATTGTTATGTATTTGATGTTATCTCCTTTTTTTAATTTATAACAAAGTAAATGATCAGAAATAGGAGAGGAATTTATATGATTTGATAATAATTTTTTTCTGTAAATAAAGTCAAAAAGATAAGGGTATGGTGGTATGAGGAGTGATTGCTGACATAATAATTTAAAAGCTAAATTTCTACCTTTAAATCCAATGGGAAAATATTTTAGGAATTTATTATATAAATTATTCAAAATTGGTTTCGGAAAATAATTTGAGAAATTTGAAGAATATGGAGAGTGGTGTGAATAACCACCAAATAATTCATCAGAACCATCCCCACCTAGAGCAACGCTACAATATTTAGATAGTGATGAAAATAAGAGGTAAGTTGCTATAGAGGAAGAATCAGCTAATGGCTCATCATAATATTCAGTTAATGTTTGCAAAATATCATAAGAAGGATTATCAATAACAATTTCATTATGTGATGTAGAGAATTCTTTAGAGATTATTTTTGCATAATGACTTTCATTAAAACTTTGATGACCAGGGAAAATAGCTGTAAATGTAGATATATTTGGGATATGCCTCGAGGCCAAAGCCGTGATTAAACTTGAATCAATACCACCGCTTAAACATATACCTAGCGGTACATCAGAGATTAATTGAGATAAAACTGAAGCTTCTAAATTTAATTCCAATTCCTCAACTAATGTTTCTTCGCTATGGAAGTTATTTTGATTAGAAAACTTTGGAGGGTTCCAGTAAGTCCAAGTTTTGATTAAGCCATCACTTAAATCATATGATAAGGCTTCACTAGGTTTTAATTTTTTTATGCCTTTAAAAATAGAATTATTTGCTGGGGTATGGCCAGTAGCTAAATAAAAATCTAAGGACTCTAATGATATCTCAGTACTTATTAAATTATTGCTTATGAGGCTTTTTACTTCTGAGGCAAAATATAAAGTTTTATTAGAGTAAGTATAGTAGAAGGGTTTTTCACCACATAAATCTCTAGCAGCAAAAATTTTATTATTTCTCATATCATAAATAACAAAAGAGAACATGCCTCTTATGATGTGGAGACATTCATACCCCCAATAATGGTATGAATTAAGAAGAACTTCTGTGTCAGAATTAGATTTGAATTTATAACCTAATTTTGCTAAGTTTGATCTAATGTCCACATAGTTATATATCTCACCATTGAATACAATTACAGCATCATTTGTTGTGTTGATGAATGGTTGTCTTGCATTTTTTGTAATATCAATAATGCTTAATCTTCTGTGAGCAAGGCCTAATCGATTGTTTTGGGAGATCCAATGGTTTGAATCGTTAGGGCCTCGATGGTAAAGGGATTGTGATGCCTTTAAAAGCCATTCTTTATCAACTATCGTTTTAGTTGAAGCTGAGCCAACAAATCCACACATTTGATTAAATAAATAAGTGTTAATCTATATTCATTGGATCTCTTACACTTATGAATTGAAATCTTAATGTATGGAGATCAAAGAATAATAACAATTTTTCCTATTAACTAAATTAAACTACATGTCATTTGGTTTTAATAGTTACCTTATGCTTTTGAAATCTATGGATAAGAATTACAAAAAGTGTGAAAGAAAAAATGTATCATAATTTTTTTTGAGATCTTAGAATTTTGTAAAATTTAAATGGTAATTTAGATCCAAAATAATAGAATTTCAATAACTTATAAAGTAATTTCCAATGAGTTAATACTTTATAAATTGATTTAATTGTATTCTTTTCCTGCTTTTTTTTTGAGAAAATAGATTTAATTTCTTCCTTAAATTCAAATAACTTAAAAAAGTCTTTCTTAACCAAATAAGATTCTAATAATTTAAGAAGAATTCTAAACCCACTATTTTCAAAATAAATTTCTTTATCAGTACCATTTTTTACTCGAAAATAGTGACAAACTATTGCTGCACTTGCATATACTTGTTGGGAATAATCTGAACTCAAATTTGAAATTCTTCTATTATGTTCACTTACAATGGTTAACTTTTCATTTAAACAATGAATCTTACCTCTTTCTGATAGACGAAGCCATAAATCATGATCCTGTGATTTAATAAATGATGATCGATAACCTCCAACTTTGATGGCAACATCTCTTAAAAAGAATGCAGATGAATGAGGAAAAAATCCTTTCATTGTTCTTAATCTATAAACAAGTTTTGAATTTGAATTTGGTAAGTTAGAGCTATAAATAATAGCTTTATTATTTTTGAGTAAGAAATTAGATCCAAGAAGAACTGTATCTTTATTGTCTTTAATGAAATTTAATTGATTATAAAGTCTTTCTGGTAAGGCAAGATCATCAGCATCTAATCTAGCAATCCATTTTCCGGAAGCTTTATTTAATCCATAGTTTAATGATTTTGTTAATCCACTATGATTTTTATATATATATCTAATTCTTGAATCTGCCTCTTTATACTTTAAGATAATTTTTTTTGTTAGGTCTGTACTTCCATCGTCTATTATCAGAAACTCATATTCTTTAAATGTTTGATTTTTTATACTTAAAATCGCATTTTCAATCCACTGCTCGCCGTTTCTTACTGCAAGTAATATTGTAATCTCTTTCATATTATTTAAAGTAATATCCAATCTTTGGGAAGTAATCCCACAAATCCCCAAGCTCTTTCAGTTCCATAATTTTTGTATGAAGGAGCAATTATTATTTTATTATTATTTTTTGAAAGCCATGCACCCCACCAACTAAATGTACTGTCTGCAATAATAAAATGTTTACATTGTGACATCAGATGTAGATCAATAGAAGCTTCATTCTTATCTACAAAAATAGCATCTTGATCTTTTAAGAGATCTCTAATAAATCTAGAATGTTTTTTCTCAGAAAACACAAAAAATTTTGGGCAGGGTATTTTCTGAATCATATATTTAACTGATTCACGATAATAATCATCAAGATTTATTAAATTAAATGCCTTTATATCTTTATTGGGTTCTCGAAGATGAATAGCAATTGAACATTTATTATTGATATCTTTTAAAAGTTCTTTATTTGATCTATTAAGACAATCTTTTATTTTTAATTCATTTCTTATTATGTCCCCAATATTTTGGAAATAAGCTTCACTTTGCCAGTACCCCTCAATTCTCAATGATCTTTTAGGATTTATTTCTAATAGGATATTGTCGAAATCAATACCCTTTTGATAAATATAATTCCTGCTATTTAAAGGTATAATCATATTTTTTATTTTTTGTAATCTTCTTCTTTTGGTCGAAAAAATCTCAATTTCATCAATAGTTTGTTTCTTTTCGTAAAATGGCAAAGAAAATTTACTCAACTCGCACGTCCTCTTATATTGTTTATCGTTTATAAAACCAGATATCTCATCTAAAACAAGTTCGAAACCTATTCGCAAAGATAAACTCCTGCAGGAAGCATATATGAACAGTTGATTACCTAATCCTCCAAACAATGTTGTTACTATCTTCCTTTTATTTTGAATATTCATTTTTTGTTTTCCAACAAATCTTTTGCGCAATTTGTAATTGAATAAATCAATATCTTCTTAGTTAGATAGAAAATGTCTATCTTCATATAATAATCCTTAAAATATATTCAACAATAATTATAATTTTTAGAACTGTAAATAGATATTAGTCTTCCTTTTTATTTTTTTACTTTAACTGTCTCTGATTGATATAAATATAATATTTGAATTAATAATTTAAAGATTATTTTTTATAATTTTATAAATAAATTTTTATTGAAATTATTTATATCCAAGAAATATATAATTATTGTTTAAACAAAGACAATGTCCAAATCCTTATCTGTCTAGATTAATAATGTTATTTACTGATGATGTTAATTTAGTGCTATTTGCTTTTAAAAATTTATCTAAAGGGGATATTTTTTTCAAAAGCACCTGTATCTATTTTAAGAGAACTTCTTAAGGGAATTAAAGAAATTTTTGAAAAAAAAACCACATAAAATAATAGGAACTAGATATTGGGAAAAACTTTATGAATCCTTATTATCAATAGAGGAAATGTAAAGAACTTCAGGAAAAGAAGTCTTTTATAAGGTTCCTTCTGATTAAAAAAATATAAATTATGAAAATATTTTTCTGAGGGTGAGCAGTCTTCGAATGAAGTACATGAATATAATTCACATAATACTTATAGATTAAATATTAGTTAAATAAAGGAAATTCTATTAAAATTGGATTTAGTAAAGGATTAATTAATGAATAGCCTCAAGGTCCTAACCATATTAGGGACTCGTCCAGAGATTATTAAATTATCTAGGGTTATTTCTGAAATGGATAAGTGTTTTGATCATAAAATCATTCATACTGGACAGAACTATGATTATGAATTAAATGAAATAATGTTCAGTCAGCTTGACTTAAGAAAACCAGATATTTTTCTTAATTCGGCTGGAGATTCTTCAGCCGAGACAATTGGAAATGTAATAATAAAGACTGATCAAATGCTAATTAAGGAAAAGCCTGACGCAATTTTAATTTTAGGAGATACAAATAGTTGTATGTCTTCAATAGCTGCTAAAAGAAGAAAGGTACCAATTTTTCATATGGAGGCTGGAAATAGATGTTTTGATCAAAGAGTTCCGGAAGAAGTACTTAGAAAAATTATTGACCATACAGCAGATATTAATTTGCCTTATTCTGAGATTGCTAAGAATTATTTGATTAATGAAGGTTTGCAGCCTGACCGTATAATTAAGACTGGTAGCCCAATGAAAGAGGTACTTGATTTCTATAAAAATAAAATAAATTCATCTACAATATTGGAAAGAATTGGTTTAGAAAGCTATAAATATTTTGTTGTAAGTGTACATAGAGAGGAGAATGTTGATTCAGAGGAAAAGTTAATAAAAATAGTTGATATTATTAGATTAATATCTAATATTTACAAACTTCCAATAATTGTTTCTACTCATCCAAGAACAAGAAAAAATCTTGAAAAAATTAATATTGATTTAACTTCAAATAGATTGATTTCTTTTATGAAACCCTTTGGCTTTTTAGATTATGTAAAATTACAAATAAATTCATTTTGTGTTATTTCAGATAGCGGAACAATATCTGAAGAGTCTTCTATTTTAAATTTCCCTGCTTTAAATCTTAGAGAAGCTCATGAAAGACCAGAAGCCAGTGAAGAGACTTCATTAATAATGGTCGGTTTAAATAAAGATAAATTATTAGGCTATTTAGAGATATTGAAAGATCAAAAGAGGGGGGAATATAGGGATTTTAACTTGGTTTCAGATTATGATGTTAATAATGTTTCAAAGAAAATAGTCAGAATAATTGCAAGTTATACGGATTACATTAGAAGAGTAGTTTGGAAAGAGTTTTGAAAATCTTACGAATATTATTGTAATAAGTGTTTATTACCCTCCAAATAATTCATCAACTGCCTTGTAAATAAGTAATTTAGAAAATGAGTTGGAAAGCCAAGGCTATTTTATTAATTTTATAACTCAAGAAAATTTTCTAAAAAAGTTTTGAAATTGAAGAAACAAAGAATATCAAGGTAAATAGATTTAAGAATGGGAATGTTAATCATAAAATTTATTTTATTAATTTCATTAAACTATTGATGTTATTATTATAAGAAAAATTAGATAGATATATTTATGAAAATCAATGTTAAAAAAATTTGTTGCATTGGTGCTGGCTATGTTGGAGGTCCAAGCATGGCAGTAATGGCAGATAAGTGTCCAAATATTCAATTTAATGTCGTGGATATGAACCCAGAAAGAATTGATGCATGGAATAACAAGAATCTCAACAAATTACCAATTTATGAACCAGGACTTAGTGAAATAGTTGAAAGATGTAGAGGTAAAAATCTCCACTTTTCATGTGAAGTTAATAAACAAATATCTAATGCAGATATGGTATTTATTTCAGTAAATACTCCAACAAAAAAAAGAGGTTTGGGAGCCGGACAAGCAAGCGATCTTAAATGGATAGAAGCATCTTCAAGACAAATAGCTAATTATGCTAAAGGACATACCATAGTTGTTGAGAAAAGTACTTTGCCAGTTAAAACTGCTTTAACTATAAAGTCAATTCTTGACGCCTATATTATTAAAGGGAATTATAATAACAAAGATTTTAAAAGTTTTTCAATATTATCTAATCCAGAATTCTTGGCTGAAGGTACCGCAATTAATGACCTTTTAAATCCAGATAGAATTTTGATTGGTGGAGATGATGAAGATGCTATTATTTCTTTAATGAATATTTACCTTAATTGGATAAAGGAAGATAAAATATTAACTACTGATATTTGGAGTTCAGAATTATCAAAATTAATTGCCAATGCTTTTTTGGCTCAAAGGATTAGTTCCATAAACTCTATTTCAGCGCTTTGTGAAAATACTGAAGCCAATATAAATGATGTAGCCAAAGCTATTGGAATGGATTCGAGAATAGGAAAAGATTTTCTTAAATCAGGTCCAGGTTTTGGGGGAAGCTGCTTTAAGAAAGACATTTCGAATCTAATTTATATTTGTAACCATTATGGACTCTATGAGGTTGCTGCTTATTGGGAACAAGTGATTTCATTAAATAAATGGCAACAAGAAAGAATAATCTCCACAATTGTGAAAAAGCTTTATGGAACTATATCAGGAAAAAAAATAACTATTTTGGGATTTGCTTTTAAATCCAACACTAATGATACAAGGGAGTCACCTGCGATTAATATCTGTAAAAATTTACTTGAGGAAGGTTGTTATCTTTCAATATATGATCCAAAGGTTGATGCAACTCAGATATTAAAAGATTTAAATATAGAAAACTTTAATGATGGTAATCGCTTAGAAAATCGTGAACTAGTTGAAACTTTTAGTTCGGTCTTGGACTCCGTAGTAAATAGTGATGCAATAGTTATTTTGACTGATTGGGAAGAATTTTATGATTTAAAATTAGAAGCTGTTTATAAATTAATGAGACCTCCTTGTTGGATTTTTGATACAAGAAATGTTATTGATATCCAGCGGGCAAAGAGTTTTGGTTTCAATGTATGGAAGCTTGGAAATGGTAAATTTCAATAGAATAAAAAATTTTATTAAATTAATTCAAGGGATTTATTCTCAAAAGTATAATTCTTTTTTAAAGTATTGAATTGTCTTCTTTAAGCCTTCCTCTAAATCTGTTTCAGGTTGCCAATTTAACTTCTTTTTGGCAAGTGCAATTGACGGTCTTCTCTTGATAGGATCATCATCAGGTAAATTTAAATTAATTATTTTTGAATTAGGTTCTACTTTTAAAGAAATTATTTTTGCTAAGTCAATAATTTTTAACTCATGATCATTTCCTAAATTTAAAGGCTTTTTATAATTAGAGTTCATTAGTAATATTAATCCTCTTACCAAGTCGTCAACAAAACAAAATGATCTGGTTTGTTGACCATTTCCGTATACGGTAAGAGGTTCTTTTCTTATTGCTTGTACTATAAAATTACTAACTACTCTCCCATCTTTGGGATTCATATTTGGACCATAAGTATTAAATATCCTAGCAATTCTTATATCACACTTATGAACTTTTTGGTAATCAAAACATAGTGATTCTCCGATTCTTTTACCCTCTTCATAACAACTCCTATGACCAAAGCTATTTACTAAACCTTTATAGCTTTCAATCTGAGGATGAACTTCCGCTTCACCATATACAGCACTTGAAGAAGCAAATAATATTCTTGAATTATTTTTTCTTGCTAATTCGAGCATATTTAATGTTCCTAAATAATTTGTTTTTGAAGTCTCTAAAGGATTTTTATGAAATAAAGATGGGGATGCAGGGCTAGCTAAATGCCAAATTTTTTCTGCATTTATTTCGATAGGGATCGTTAAATCATGATTAATTATTTTGAATCTAGGATGATTTAGCCATTTAGATATATTTAATTCTCGTCCACTGAAAAAATTATCTATGCATATGACTTTTTCACCATTATGCATTAAATGATTGATTAAATTAGAACCTATAAAACCTGCCCCGCCTGTAACTAAATTTTGATTAATTGAGTCAGGCATAAAAATAAATTTTAATTAAGACAAACTTTAACTTTAAAAAATCAATTACATTATTTTACTCTTAGTCTACCTTTTGATTTAAGAAATTGATAGTTTGCAATGGTTTTTTGAATGCCTTCATCAAGACTAGTTTTAGATTTCCAACCAAGACTTGTAATTCTTGAACAATCAAGTTTTTTCCTTGGTGTACCATCTGGTTTTGTTTTATCCCATACAATTTTTCCTTTAAAGTTTATAAATTCTGCAATTTTTTCTGCTAAAGATCTGATTGATATTTCTTGATTTGATCCAACATTTAGCCAATGCATAATTGCACCATTACTATCTAAAGGAAAATTATTTTTAGAGGGAAGCCAATTTTCTAAAGTATATAGACATGCTTCAGCAAGATCATCAACATATAAGAATTCTCTTAATGGATCTCCACTACCAAAACAAATAACTTCATTGCTATTAATTTCTTTTGCTTCATCAAATTTCCTTATTAATGCTGGTAGTACATGGCTTGATTTCAGTGAATAATTATCCCCTGGACCATATAAATTTGATGGCATTAAACAGAAAGCATCAAATCCAAATTCATTGCTAAGTGAGGCACATAATTTAATTCCGGCAATCTTAGCTATTGCATAACTTTCATTTGTTTGTTCTAAACTTCCACTTAAGAGGTACTCTTCCTTTATTGGTTGTTTAGAATATTTTGGATAAATACAACTACTTCCAAGGAATAGAACTCTTTTTACATTATATTTATATGATGCTTCAATTAAGTTATTTTGTATTTTCAGATTTTCTAGTAAGAAAGAAGATGGATATCTACTATTAGCAATAATTCCTCCAACCTTTGCAGCTGCAATAATAACGATTTCAGGTTTATTTAAATCAAACCATTTATTGACTAAATTGGAATCTAAATAATTAAGTTCACTTTTAGAGGGCGCAAATATTTTTGGAGAAAAATTACTATTACTAAATTTTTTATTCAATAGATTTAATATCGCATTGCCAACCATGCCATACGCGCCAGCTATAAAGATTGAATTGAATTTATTTAAATCATATTTCATTTTTTCAACTATGGTCTTTCCATTATTTCCGGAATTGTCTCTAAAGGTTCATTTTGCTTATATCCCTTATTCTTTAGTACTAACTCTTTTTCAGCTTCTTGTTTATCATTTGCGATCATTTCTGATATTAAATCCTCTAATGAATAATTAGGTGTCCATCCTAGTTCTAACCTAGCTTTGGTTGAGTCTCCTAATAAATAATCTACTTCAGTTGGCCTAAAGTATCTTCTATCTATTCTTATAACTACTTCACCATTGTCAGCTCTAATTCCA
>MDTA01036930.1_pt1 | contig 34432 bp, 50 predicted proteins | sample 811151 | NCBI WGS metagenome assembly MDTA01 (sample SAMN05326648, study PRJNA326480) | marine metagenome | isolation source: seawater | place: Indian Ocean: South | collected 2010
CTATTAGATAAACTTGTTAGCCTGGCCCCAGGTAAAAAAATTATCAACGGCCAGGGAACAATGGAAGTGACAAAAAACGTTAAACCAATAAATAAGGAGGTAGATAAGTAATGTCATTAAAAAATATTTTAACTAAAACGCTTTTCAAAATGCCGAGGTTTTTGATCTACGGATCCGCCGGTATTGGAAAATCATCTTTTGGAGCGTCTATGGAGAAACCAATTTTTGCTCTCCTGGAGGACGGCCTAGGCACGATACAAGTGCCTCATTTTCCGGTAGCGAAATCTTGGGAAGAATTTAAAGATAATCTGCTTTCATTATTGGAAGAAGATCACGATTACAAAAGTTTAGTAATTGATAGCGTCGATTGGCTTGAGCCTTTGATATGGGCGCACGTCTGCAAAAAAAATGGGTACTCTTCAATAGAAAGTCCAGGCTACGGAAAAGGTTATGTAGCCGCTCTGGAAACCTGGAGAGAATACATTGCTTTACTTGCCAGGCTTAGAGAGGAAAAACAAATGGTCATATGTCAAATAGCGCATACGATCATTAAACGTTTCGAGGATCCGGAAACGGAGGCCTACGATCGCTACTCTATAAAATTACACCAGAAGGCCGCAGATTTACTCTTAGAGAATTCGGACATTGTACTTTTTATGACTTACAAAAAAGGTACGGCCAAAACTCAAGGTAAGGGCGGTAGTACAGTTAAGGTTGTTCAAGGAGATAGAACTATCTTTACCGAGGAGACTTCACACTTCCTGGCAAAAAATAGATATCAACTACCAAAAGAAATGCCGTTTGATTACGACGCTATCCGAAAAAAAATAAAGGAAAATATAAAAGGATCTGCAAATGGAAAAGAAACCGATTGAGATCCCTTCCTGGAGCAACGTAAAAAAACGATATTCAGAAATAGATCCAAGACTAGATCCTAAAACGGATCTAGAGGATCGTTTAAAGGCTTTGTCTATTTATCTTGGTAAATGGATAGAGATAAACGGAAAATTTGATGAAGATCTCCCGTATGGTTATGTAGATCAAATGCACGATCTTTTAATTACGGTAGATGATTTCATTGATTGGGCCGAGGATTATACGACGTATGATCCCGGATAAACTTAACTAATCTAAGGAGTACAATATGGAAATACCATACACTTTTGACGATAACGAGAAACCAGATCTCGATAATAATTCTGGATCTAAGTTAAAACCTGGGCGATACAATATTGAATTTGTACGCGTAGCTAATAGCGAAGATAAAGCCGAGACTATTGAATTCAACGGTAAAACGATAGAAGGCGTAGTCACGGGAAAGAATGATTGGAAGGGGCAAAAATTGATGTTTTCAGTTTTAGACACTCCAATCAAACAACTGCAATCGGTAATCTTAGTCTTTGATTATGACGCCTCTCGTACTTACGAGGACGGAAATTCAATGAGAGACAATATGATTAAAAATGGCCAGACTTTATTCAAAAAGTTATGTCATTGCGCCGGAGCAGATCTATCTCTGAAAAGCCTGGTTGGCCGCAAATTATCTTGTGAATTTATCGAAGATGAAAACGGCTATCTAAAAATGGATCCTGGCAACAAAGGAGATAATTTTGGGATATTTGAAATGGAGGCCCAGAAGCCTAAAACAGAAAAGGTTGAGGATAAAGCAGATCCAAAACCAGAAAGTTTAGACGACGAAATTCCATTTTAGGAGAATGTCATTTCCCTACGATAAGAGGCCCTCGCTTTGCGGTTATTGTTTGGCCCCAGGGCGAGGGTTTTATCTGGAGTATGACAGAAGAATATATGCGGGATGTAAAATGGATCACTTGGAAAAGATCAGAGAGAGACTACTACAACAAAAATCATTAGGTATTAAAGCGACAAGCAATCCCCAGGCAACTAAGTACGCTATGGGAGAGATCAAAAAATTATATTTAGAGATCTCAGATAAACATAAAACTTTCGCTATGCACGAATGGTCGCAAGAAGATAGAGATCGTTTTTTTAATTTATTTGCCTCCCATTATTTAAGTTTTGAGAGCGAGGTAGCCGATAAAGGTATGCCTCCTATGGGAAAGTAAATGGACATAAAAGATATTTATCCAGATCTAACGGCCGATAAAAATTTTACATACAGTCACGAATTAAAAACCGTTGCAGATCTAATTAATAAAATGGAAGGCGACGGCCTGGTTGTTGGATCCTCCGTTGATATGAGCGGATCTTTAGTACGCGTTCCGGTAAAAGCAACGTCAACCGTGCGTCCAGATAAAGGTACTGAGAAGAGCGGTTGGTACTTTATCTATGATAATGGCAACGGAAATTTTTTTGCACAATATGGGAATTGGAGAACGGGAGATACTCATAAATTTTCGAGCGCAAGTTTTGATGATTATGATCCTCAAGAACAAATAAGGATCCGCCAGGAAATAGAAAAACTACAAGAACAAGAAAAAGCCAGGAGAAAAGAAAATCAAGATGAAGTCGCCATACAATGCGAGAAAAGGTACAACTCTTTTGACGAAGATCCAACGGATCATATGTACCTTAAAAATAAAAAAATTAAGGCCTATGGAATAAAAGCATTTAGAGACAAGATAGTAGTACCGGCTTACGACACTAGAGATCCTGGCCATAAGATCACAACGTTGCAATATATAGATCCAAAAGGATCTAAAAGATTTACAAGCGGCGGCCTAGTAAAAGGATCTATTTTCAATATTGGTTTTAATCTGAATGAGATCTCAAACTTAAAAAAAATATTTGTTTGCGAAGGCTATGCGACGGCCGCGTCAATTTATTTAGCTACGGGCCTTCCGGTTATTTGTGTTTTCTCTGCTAACTTTTGCCTGGAGGCATTAACAAATTTACGAAGATCTACAAATGCAGAATTTATCCTGGCCCTAGACAATGACAAAACCGGAGTAGGCCAGGAGCAAACAGAAAAGATCATAGCGGCCGTTCATAATTGTAGATCTAAGATCCCAGAGCAAGTAGGCCAGGATTACAACGACGTTCACGTCGAGCAAGGGATTGAGGAAGTTAGACGACAACTTTTGATCTCTTCATTTAATTTAAAGCAATACAGTATTAGGAGCCTGGATAACAATCCTCCTAAAAGAGAATGGATTGTAGAAAATATTATTGAGAGCGGTAAGAACGGGGTACTTGCGTCAATCGGAGGCGTAGGCAAGAGTTTTTCTGTTTTAAGCCTGGCAAAGTCTATCAGTAGCGGATCTGGTTTTTTTATGGGCCACGCTATTAGTAAAAAAGGAAATGTCCTGGTTATATCCGCAGAGGATACAATCGACGAGATCCATAGACGATTGGCAATCATAGATCCAGAGGGCCATAGATTTAATTCTGTTTATGATGTTTATGTTATGAGCGTTTCTGAAATGGGTAGGCCAATAACATTAATTAAAAATGACAATGTAAACGGCCTACATATCACAAAACAAGCCTATGATCTTATGGATAGTATGGAGACGATACCTAATCTAGAAATGGTTATCTTTGATCCTATCCAGGCTTTTTTAGGAGCGGAAACAAACTCCAACGAAGTAGGCCAACTGTATTCGCAATATTGTCAAATGATCGCAACAAAATTTAATACCGGCGTTTTAAGTGTCCACCATATGTCTAAGCAAGGCCTGGTATCAACCGACGATAGTATGACGGCCAGGCAATCGATTAGGGGCGCCTCGAGCATTATCGATAGCAGTAGATATTGTATTGCGTTCTTCCTATGCGACGAAGATACGGCCCAAGAAGTTTGTATGAAACAAGGGATCCCATATAACCGCCTGGCCGTAATCCGTGCGGCCGTAGTAAAAGCAAATTCCGAGGCCGATATGCAGATCAAAACAATGGTAAGGAGAAACGGTGTCCTGGAGGTTGTAGCAGAAGATCGAGAGATTTCCTGGACGTAATAAAAATAATAATTTTTATAATAATAAAATCTTAGAACTTTTAGGTAGTGCCGCCTCGCTTTTCGATAGTCGTACTATAATAGATTTGTGTTTAACTAAACGGCCAATGGCCAGGAGACAATATGACTAAACGCAAAATATATGAAGTACCTAGAGATCAAGGTATTTTTAGGGGCAACGATAAACCTACGCCTTTGGCTTTGTTTATGGAGCGCGTAAATGATAAGAAGATCTCGGATCCCGAGACAATTCATTTCTTAGAACAACATTTCGTCCTAATGGATCGATACATTGCAGAGCATAAAGGCTTTGAATGGCGCCTTCCATTTCGCGGCGAAGGATCTCCCTCAATCGGCAATATGTCATTTTCGACAAACGCTATCATTTATGATTGGGAGCGAGAGATCTTTGAAGATTGTTTGTTGGAAGGAATGGATCCGGAAGAGATCCTGGAAAAGAAGATCTCTAAACAAGTCCTTACAGACGCCGACAGAGAGGTAGATCTGGCCAGGAAATATTTAGAGCATATATCTAGTTAGGCAATACCTCTAGCTACATTAAGGCCCCGCAAGGGGCCTTTTTGTATTCTGAGGATCTGATACCTCATAGGGCCAGAACGGGCCGCGTCTGCGGTAATAAGCGTTCTCACATAGACATATATATAAACATATATAGGCGGCGCCCTTGAGAGGCCGCGCCTAAGACTAGGCGAGATCCAGGAGCGGTAGCGCGTACGAAAGCAAAGTATGGGGAGGAGGGGGAGAATAAAGCCTTCTAGAAGGCCAGGAGAAGGCCAGGGAGGGAGAATAAAATAAAGGTAGGGGGAAGGAGCGGGAAACTACAAACGGGCCGCCAGGACGGCGAGAATAGCTATAAGATTGATATTAGTTAGTAGGAGGAGGATCGCCAGGATCGTATGATAATAGATCCAACGAGTTTTATAGGCGTTGTCTATTGTTAGATCTTCCGGATCAGGATCCCCGGCCGGATCAAATTTTCTTTTTAGATCTTTCATTGCTTTTTCTGTTTGGAGATCTTCTCTGGGATATCCATATTTACTGTATCTTACCATTTACCTTCTGCATTTCTTTCCAGGCTTTGTTGATTTTTACCTGGCTTGTTTTATCAAATACCTCCAGGGGATAAACATTACGATCTCCAAATCCTATATCGTCTTTTTTTTGATAGGAGGCAAACGTCCTAACATATTTACGGCCGTCTAATTCCTGGATATCGTAGAGATAACAATCAGTATGGATCTCGCAACATTTCATTTTATTAAAATCGTCGGATCCAACGGTTGTTGCGTCTCCGGCTATGTCGATCCATAGCAACTGCAACTTAGCGTGACATTTATCTCCAATCTTAATCATCTAAGGTTTCTCTTACCTGGTATCGCTCATATAAAAAATCTAGATTATTGAGGATATATTCTTCATACGAGATCTCTTTTTCTAAATACGCTCTGCGTTCTTTCATTGCCTCTGCATACATATTCCTAGTAAATGCCGCAAAACTAATATCGTTCATTTTCCTTGGCCTCTATATTTTTTCCAGGATCTTCTACGGTGTTTATTCATATGAGACATAGATACGTTTTTCCTGGATCCTTGAGAAGTTTTCTTGCCTCGCGCTCCCGTGACGCTTTCGTGTTGGACGTTCTTAAATACCTTTGCCATTTTCTAGAGGATCCTCAACTTTTTCGATCCTGGTTTTTAATTGATATCTAATATGACGATCTAATAATGTTAAAAAATTCTTGCTCTCGATTGGGAGATCTCCTTCCTGGCCGTGTACTAAATAATTCATACACTTAACATATAGTAAGGGGATTGCTTGTTCTCCAGAGTTTACTAGATCGTCTTTATGGGCCTCATAAAAATCCTGGGCCAATAAATTTAAGTTTTCAATATTCACGGTTAGCCTCCATTTCTTGTCCTGGATCCTTTTCCCAACCTAATTGCAGATCTTTATGTTTAGATCTTAGATCCTTGGCGTAAGATCTTAAATCGTGTTTGTATTGCTTGGGGATCCAAACGGTCGTTTTGATTAAACCATTTTCTATATTCTTTTGTTTGTATCGCTCCTGGTTTTTGTACTTCATAAACTCTCCTCTTTTTCCAGACAAAGAAGGGCAATGTATTCTGTCAATACAAACATAGGGCCTTGGCCTTATTAATTAATAGTCAACTATTAATAGATTATTCAGAGGCTCTTTTTTAGTACGGATCCTGGATACTTCGTCGTCATAAAGTGTCGCTTTTCCGTCCTTAATATTGAGTACCGTACAAAAAAAAGTAGATCTCTTTATGCGTACTCGATCTCCTCGACGAATTGCCAATGGCTCGTCTCTCTCTCCATATAATGCCTCAGACATTTAAGCCTCGGTCACTAGATCTGATAATGGATCCTTATGAATAAAAGTCTTTTTCTGAGTGAGAACTTGATATCCGTTTGCTCTAAGTCTCTCGGCTTTATCTTTTGCCAGGCGCTTATCACGAAACTGACACCAAATATATCCGTTTAACTCAGGCATAAAATATCCTACTTTGTATAAAACTTGAGAATTCATATTTACCTCCTTCAAGTTAGTAAGACTATTTTAATTGATGTAGTACAACTATTGCAAATTGCGTACGATCCTCAAACTGTTTTATATATAGCAAATCGTTTATAATTTTGGCAATGGAGATCCAATGAAAGAGATCAAAAGACAAGAAGGTAAACCCGGACGTAAGATGAAGATCTTAACCGAACAAGACTGTTTAGCTATAACTGAGGCCGCAAAGTCTGGCCTTGGCATAATGGATATATGTAAAACCTTGGATATTTCATATGATGTATGGACAAGGGAAAGTAAAAAACCAGAAATAAAAGACGCATTAAAAAGAGGGCAATCGCTCGGTAAAAAAGAAATTGTAAACGCCCTTTTCCAAAATGCGGCCAAAGGAAACACCGTAGCGCAGATCTTTTGGCTAAAAAATAAGGGCGGCCAGGGAGAATGGACGGATCGCCAGGAAACTGAGATCAATATAAATTTACGAGAGATCCTGGATAATGCTAATGCGAGGATCCAACAAAATAACAACAAGAATATTATTGAAGGCGAAAGCATTGATATAACGGGCCTGGAAGATCCTGGCCAACATCCTAAAAAGAAGATCCAGGAAGATTAGGCCCAAGATTTATGACTAAGATCCAATCAATAAAATCTCTCCATTTATACCTAGATCTTAATCAGAACGGGGCCGGTGTTTTTTTAGCGAAAAACACCCCCCCTAAAAAAAATCGCCTAGGTCTTTGTCTTGCAACTATATGACTAATTTTTTTTTATTTTATGAAATAGTCTTACTATGAAACCTCAATCCGCAAAACAAAAAGGAAGATTATTACAACAATGGTTTAGAACGTTGCTTATGGATCTATTGGGCCTGGCAAATACAGATATTGTTTCTAGGCCAATGGGATCTCGCGGAGAGGATCTAATTATTGGAGACGAAAGCAGAAAATTATTTCCATACTCGATTGAATGTAAAAACCAGGAGGCCGTAAATGTATGGAAGTCATATGAACAAGCAAAATATAACTCAAACGAATACGAGCCTTTACTTGTAATAAAACGTAATAGAGTTTTACCGCTTGTCGTTGTTGACGCAAAACATTTTGTCGGATTGATAAAGAGGTTAAACGAATATGAAAAACAGTAATCTAGATAAAGAGTTAATGGCCGCAGTATGGTCGCCTGGCATAAAAGACAGTCCATTAAAATTTGTAAAATTTATTTTTGAATGGGATAAGCCTGGAACACCCCTGGAAGGTTTTAAAGGCCCGAGGAAATGGCAAGAAAAAATTTTATTAGATCTTGAGAGACATATAGCAAGAAACCAGGGCAATTTAGATCCAGAAATGTTCCGCCAGGCCGTAGCGTCGGGAAGGGGAATAGGAAAGTCTGCATTAGTAGCCTGGATAATATTATGGATGTTATCAACCAGATTAGGATCTACAACAATCGTCACGGCAAACACCGAACAACAATTAAGATCTAGAACTTGGGCCGAGTTAGGAAAATGGCTTACTTTATCAATCAACGGATATTGGTTTAAAAAAGCCGCAACAACAATCAGGCCAACGGCCTGGTTTGAAGAGGCCTTGAAAAAGGATCTTAAAATTGACACCGGATATTATTACGCCCAGGCGCAATTATGGAGCGAGGAAAGTCCGGACGCTTTTGCCGGTGTGCATAGTAATTATGGGATCTGTTTGATAATGGATGAGGCCTCCGGTATTCCTGGCCCAATCTATTCTGTATCAGAGGGATTTTTTACAGAGCCGACGGCCGATAGATATTGGTTTGCTTTTTCAAATCCAAGACGAAACTCTGGCCCGTTTTATGAGAGTTTTCATTCTGCTAAAAGTTATTGGCAAACTTCTCAGATCGATAGCCGTACCGTAGAAGGAACGGACAAAGAATTATTTAACAAAATGCTAGAGCAATACGGAGAAGATAGTAGCGTTGCTCGAGTAGAGGTTATGGGAGAGTTTCCTAGAGCCGACGACGATACAGTAATAGGAATGGACATAGTGAGATCCGCAGTAGATCGAGACGTTGCGTTGACGGCCTCCGCTCCGATTGTTTGGGGCCTAGATGTAGCAAGAACGGGATCCGACAAAACTGCTTTATGCGTACGCCAGGGAAACCATATACTTGAAATGCAGACTTATAATTCAATGGATCTAATGCAATTATGCGGAGCGATCAAAAATAAATATGAGGATGAAATAAATAATCGGCCTCAAGAAATTTTGATTGATGTTATCGGTATCGGAGCCGGTGTTGTCGATCGTTTAGCGGAGCAAGATCTTCCGGTACGAGGAATAAACGTTTCAGAGGCGCCCTCGACGAAAAAAAATTATTTGAACTTGAGAGCCGAACTTTGGTTTCAAGTAAGAGATTGGTTGGCGGGGCGAGATGTCCGTATTCCCAATGACGACGGCTTAGTCGCGGAACTTACCTCGCCAATCTACAAATACACCTCAACGGGAAAATTGAAGATTGAGAGTAAGGATGAAATGAGGAGGCGAGGAATTAAATCTCCAGACAAAGCAGACGCATTATGTTTGACAATGGCAAGTGCGGCCGCGTCTTTTGGAGGAGGAGCAAATAATTCTTTTATGGGCTATAATTTTCGTAGGCCGTTAAAGAGTAAAATTTACAGAGTAGGATAAAAATATGGCGAAGTATGGAAAAGATTATGATCTAGACGATCAAGAAATAGACACCCAAGAATTAAGCGGAATAATTAAGGCGGAAATGGACGACGCCAGGGATTTTATAGATCAAGTAGGAAACGAGAGATCTGAAAATACAGATTATTATTTAGGATCTGAGCCTTACGCGACGAGCGAATTACAATCAGAATATATATCAACCGACGTAAGAGATAGCGTATTGTTTATGCTCCCGTCCATAATGCGTACTTTTTTTGGATCTAAAAAAATTGTTGAATTTATACCGCACGGGCCAGAAGATATTGAGGTCGCAGAACAACAAACAGATTATATAAATTACGTTATCTCACAAAAAAATAATGGTTTCCAGGTTATGTATAACGCGTTCAAAGACGCCCTGGTTAGAAAATCTGGTTTTGTAAAAGCGTATTATGACGAAGGCCTTACGGTCACAAATCATTCATATACGGGCCTAACACCTACGCAAAGAGACGCATTATTAGCGGACGAAGAGATCGAGGTCGTATCAGAAAAAGGCGAAACTATGTCCAGGGAGATCTATGATCCCCAGGAACAAAAACAAATTACCCAGGAGATCCCTCTTAGATACGATATGAGGATCCGCAGAGTAAGACGCAACAATAAAGTTTGTATTGACGCAATCCCACCAGAAGAGATCTTGATCGCTAGAGACGCCAGGACAATAGAGACGGCAAGTTATGTCGCTCATAGAAGGATGATGACAATTAGCGAATTAGTACAAATGGGATACGAATATGACGAGGTTGCCTCGTTTGCGGGAGGCGGAAACTATATGGATCCAGAAACACAAATTGAGATCCAGGCAAGAAATCCGTTTTCTGATATGTCCGGGCCAGATCGTCCAGACAACAACGAGGTATATTACGTCGAGCATTATCTAAATTATGATCTTGATAATGACGGTATCGACGAAAAAATTAAGATCTGCACGATTGGCGAAGGATGTAATATTTTAGATGTTGAGCCGTGCGATCATTTACCTATCGTTATGTTTTGTCCGGATCCAGAGCCTCATACAGTTATAGGATCTTGTCCGGCGGATTATCTAAAACCAATCCAGGCCGCAAAATCTCAAATTATGAGAGATAGCCTGGACAGTTTAGGCCACGCGATATTCCCAAGATACGCAGTAGTCGAGGGCCAGGTTAATTTAGAGGATCTAATGAATACAGATATCGGGCAACCGGTAAGGCAAAGAGCGCCTGGTCAGATCCAGGCATTGACGACACCTTTTGTCGGTAAGGAGGCTTTTGGAGTTTTAAATTACCTGGATAATGTAAAGGAAGAGAGAACGGGAATATCAAAAGCAAGTATGGGCCTCAATGCAGACGCTTTACAATCTTCTACAAAAGCGGCCGTCGTTGGAACTATGAGCGCGGCGCAAGGAAGAATAGAATTAATTTGTCGTCATTTTGCAGAAACGGGCCTCAAGCCTTTATTTAAAATTGTAAATAACCTGGTTATTAGAAATCAAAATGAGGAAGATGTTTTCAGATTAAATAATAAATTTATTCCGGTAGATCCAAGAGTTTGGGATACCGATAAAGATCTCCAGGTAAACGTCGCAATATCAAAAAATAGTGACGACGAAAAAGCGGCCGTCTTGGCGAATGTTTTAGGAAAACAAGAAATGATTTTGAAAGAATTAGGCCCAGGCAATCCTTTAGTTTCCGGTCAACAATACGCAAACGCTATGAGTAAGTTTATAGAGTTAGCCGGTTTCAAAGACGCACAACAATTTATAAATACCGAAGTGCCAGAGCCTAGTCCACCGGCGCCAGAGGATATGAAACCAGATCCTCAAGAATTATTAGCAATGGCGGAAGGCGAGAAGGCAAAAGCAACGGCCCAAAAAGCAATCGTTGACGCAGAAAACGATCGTTTAAAAATTCTTATGGATGATGATTTCAAACGAGATCAAGCGTCCGCAGACGCTCTCATAAAAATTATGGAGTTAAATGCAAAATATGGAACTCAAATAACAATGGCGGAAATAAATGCGTACTTGGAAAGAGATAAAGAAGAAATCAGACAAAGATCTAAACTTGGAGGAGGAATTGGACAAAATACTCCTGGCGATCAACAAATCCCGCAGTAAAGTTTTTCACTTAGAGGCGGTAGCAAATGATCGATTGTATGTTGGATCTGAAATTCAAGCCGATAGTCTAGAGGAGGCCGAAAGTTTGATGAAATTGGTTTTTTTTAATTATTTTGTAAATGCAGATGATGTAAAAATTCATTGCATTTCGGAGAATTGGCTACACTAATGGCAAAAAGAGATCCAAGATTAAAAAGATTAGGCCTAAAAGGTTTTAATAAACCAAAAAGGACGCCAGGACACCCAACGAAAAGCCACGTTGTATTGGCTAAAGAAGGATCCAAAACCAAAACTATTCGGTTTGGCCAACAAGGAGTATCCGGAGATCGTAAAATGACAAAACGCGCTAAATCTTTTAAGGCCAGGCACGGAAAAAATATTGCAAAAGGCAAAATGAGCGCGGCTTATTGGGCCAACAAAGTGAAATGGTAATATGCAATCAAAATTTAAAAGAGGATTAGAAATGAAAAAGACCAGGGCAAAAAGAAAATTTGCAAAAGTGCCTAAGACTTCCGGAGGTGTTCCAAAAAAATATGTATCTGGAGCAAAAAATAAAAAATCCAGGGAGGCCGAAATCAAAAAGACGGCTAAGTTATACAAAAAAGGAAAGCTAACGCCGTCAATGATGAATAAAATTACTAAAATGAGGAGCAAAAGTGCCAAAAAAAGCAGTAAGAAAAAAAAGTAGCGGTAGCAGTAGCGAAACTACTCTTAAAAAATATTCGAAACAATACAACGTACCCGTTGGCATACTTCGCCAGGTTGTGAAGAGAGGCAAAGGGGCGTATTTTTCGAGTGGATCTCGTCCAGGACAAACTCCAACATCTTGGGGCCTGGCCAGGGCGCGATCGTTTGCGAGTGGATCCGGGGGCGCAAGAAAAGCGGACGCGGATCTTTGGAAAAAAGTAAAAGCCAGAAGGAGGAAATAATGCCAAAAGGTATCGGAACTTATGGATCTAAACGTGGAAGGCCACCAAAGAAAAATAAGAAAAAGAAAAAAGGAAAGAAGTAATGTTGGAACAATTAATAAAACCGGCCTCGGATATTATCGGTAAGTTTGTAAAGGATAAAGATCTACAAGCAAAACTAGATCACGAATTACAAACTTTATTTCATCAAGCCAATATGGCCCAGATTGAGATTTTAAAAGAGGACGCTAAATCTAAAAATTGGTTTCAAAATTCGTGGAGGCCCTCGGTAGGTTGGATCTGTTCAATCGCCCTGGGCGTTCATTTTATAATTTTGCCCCTGGCGGAATGGGCCGCAAGATTGTCAGGTATAAATGTAGATCTTCCAGAATTTGATTTTACTCAATTATCAACAATCCTAATGGCTATGTTAGGAATGTCTGGCCTTAGATCCTATGACAAATCAAACTTACTAAAAGAAAAAACAAAAGTAGCCAAAGAGATAATAGATCCTAGATGAAAATGTACTTATCAGAAATAGTATGCGTTTGCTCTAAAGGAGACGAGCATTTATTTTCTGGGCCAATAGTCAAAGCGAATAGTTATGAAGAGGCCCAAGTACAAGCAAGGAGAATGAATAAGGATCTATATATTGTCGGAGAATACTTCGGAAATTTAGGAGCGGAATATGAACACCTGGGAGTTTCCTAATTTTTCTGAAAAAGAATTCGCTTGTCGTCATTGCGGCAAATGCGAAATGGATCTTGATTTTGTAGCCAAACTGCAAGAACTTAGATCCAAGGTAGATCTACCAATGAAGATCTCTTCTGGATATAGATGTAAAGATCATCCGGTAGAGGCAAAAAAAAGCGCTCCAGGAACGCATAACGAGGGCGTAGCGGCCGATATATTGTGTTTTGGATCTAATGCCCATAAAATTTTGAGTATGGCTTTAGAACTTAAATTTCAAGGAATAGGAGTTAATATGAAGGGAGATCGTAATTCCAGGTTTATTCACTTAGATATGAGTAAGAAAAAATCTAGGCCTACGATTTGGAGTTATTGATATGGAATTGTCGCCCTGGCTAATTTGGAACGTTATACTTACTTTGGTTTATGCGCCATTGATATATGGAATTAGACAGAACGTGAATGAAATAAAACGGATTGATATTTTGCTTAATAAAACCAGGGAAGAAGTGTCAAAAGAGTATGTCTCCAAAGTAGATCTAGAAAGAGATATGGATAGATTACTCTCTCGTTTTGACAAGTTAGAAGAGAAATTGGATCAAATATTAAATGGATAAGCAAAAGGACATAATGGACGGCCACGAGGCCGAAATGATTTTAAATAGCCAGGTTTTTAAAAAGGCTTTTACTGATTACAAAAATCAGTTAATACAGAATTGGGAAACAACACCGGCAAAGGATCTCGAAACTCGAGAAAACATTTACCGGGCAATTAAGATCTTACCAGAGATCGAAAAACATTTAAGGATAGCCGTCGAAAAAGGGAAAATATTGTCGAAAGATTTTAAATCTTTCAATGATGTTTTTAAAAAATAATTTGTAGCATTGAACAATCTAGATTGTTCGGTGTTATAATCAGAAAACGGAGTGTGGAATATGTCCAACAACGAAAATGAGAATGGATCTCTAACCCCAATACAAAGTGTTGAAAACGCTTTCCTAGACGCTCTTACTCCCGAAGAGGAAAAACAAGAAGTCCAGGAGACGGAGGCAACCGAGATAGCCGAGGAAGAAACTGAGCAAGAAATTCCGGAAGAGGAAACTCTCGAGGAAGGCGAGGAAGAAACCGAGGAGCAATCTGATGAAGTAGAAACGGAAGATGATGAAGAAGAGGAGCCGGAACTCTATGCCGTCAAAATTGACGGCCAGGATTACCAGGTATCCCTCGAAGAATTAAAGTCTGGATACTCACGTCAAAAAGATTATACGAGAAAAACTCAAGAGTTAGCGGAGTTAAGGAAGGTCACGGAAAGTCAGGGCCAAGATCTTAACGCAAAGCTAAATGAGATCTCGGAGGAAAAGGCGCTATATAGCGAACTATTACCGAAAATGAAGGCTATGATTAACAATAACCTTCGAGAAGAGCCAGATTGGCAATATTTGATCGATAACCAACCTCAAGAATATATGAGGGAAAAAAGAAAATGGGATCAAATGCAAGAAACTTTGAAGTTTGCCGACGCGGAAATGGAACGTCTTAAACAAGAAGATCTCCAGGCGCAACAAGTCGAAAGACAAAGGCAAATTATAGAGGGCCAGAAACTAATTTCTGAGAGATTACCTTCTTGGAATGACGCAAAGGTGGCCCAGGACGAGGCGCAAAGTATGGCGCTTTATGCAAAAGAGGATCTTGGATTTACCGCAGAAGAGTTATCGCAAATCTCAGACGGTAGGCTTGTTCTACTTCTTAGAGACGCCTGGCAATTTAGTAAAACTAAAAAAGCCAGATCTAGGAAACCAAAAGAGGCCCCGGCTAGAGTAGCTAAACCAGGCAATTCTACAAAGATTAAAAGTAATAAACCGCTAAATGACGCCAAGGCGAGACTGAGGAAGAGCGGCAAAACAAGTGACGCGGCCGCAGTCTTTGAAAAATTAATCTAACTAAACTTTTCGTAAGGAGGAAAGTAAAATGGCTAAAATTAGCAACGCGTTTACGACGTACGACGCCCAGGCAAATAGGGAAGAAATTTCGGATCTAATTGCAAATATAGATCCAAGTGCAACGCCTTTTATGTCTGCGCTAGGCACGAAAAACGTAAACAACACCACTTTTGATTGGCAAACTGAAAACTTACCAACTGTTAGTGCAACCGGAGAACTTGAAGGTTTTGAAATAACTAGAGAGGCCTCTACACCGACAGTTAGAGAGAGCAACGTGTGTCAAATCAATTCAATTAACGCAACTGTATCTGGATCTCAGAACGCGGTTGACGCAGTAGGCAAAAGGTCAGAAATGGCTCATCAACTAGCGATTATGTCTAAAGCATTAAAAAGAAATATGGAAACTGCTTTATGTCAAAACCAGGCTAAAAATGCCGGGAACGCTACTACTGCAAGAGCAACCAGATCTTTTGAGGCCTGGGTATCAACTAACGTAAGCAGAGGAACGGGAGGATCCAACGGATCCGCAAGTACCGCCGCTACGGACGCCACTACTGCGAACAGACGTGCGCTAACTGAGGCATTGTTAAAAGGTGTTCTGCAAAGTATGTTTACAAATGGAGCAGAGCCAAACTTGGCAATCGCCGGGCCGGTTAATAAGCAAGTAATTTCTGGCTTTACCGGTAGAGCAAACACTAGAGCAACTGTTGACGCTGGTACTATTTCAAGTAGTGTCAGTATCTACGCTTCGGATTTTGGAGAACTCCAAATCATACCTTCAAACAGATCTAGAGACAGATCTCTTTTATTGGTAGATCCGGAATATGCGAAAGTGTGTTTCTTGAGAAACTTCTCAACGGTTGATATCTCAACAATCGGAGACGCGGAAACTAAAATGCTTGTAGCCGAATACGGCTTAGAAGTATCGAACGAGGCCGCTCACGGTATTGTTGCAGACTTAACTACTTAATGATTTACGGAGGGCCGTTTAGGCCCTCCAATCTTTAAGATGAAGAGTACGCTTATAGCAAATAAATCTGGCCTAGTTTCTCAGTTTATAACTGAGGACGACGCCGGATATTTAAAAACAACGCAAGATGTTTCGAAAACTATTGAATATACGAAACACCTGGCGGAGCAAAATCCTAGTAAAGATTTTCGACACGTTGCAGAAGTACCGTTGGTTATATGGGAAAAGGCCGTGCAAGAAGGTTGGCACAAAGATCGCGCTCAATGGAAAAAATGGCTTAATGATCCAAATAATAAAATGTTTAGATCTTGGCCAGGTAAGGTTTAAATATGACGTATGCAGAACTAAAAACTCAGATAGCCGAGTATCTAAATAGATCGGATCTAACAAATCAACTAGATACATTTATTAAAAATACTGAGGCCGAAGTTAATAGAAAACTTCGCCATAAAGATATGGTCAAAAGAGTTATAGCTAATGCAGACAATCAATATTTACAACTTCCAGGAGATTGGCTTGGAGCAATCAATGTAGATCTCCAGGGAACTAATCCCTCTGTATCACTAAAGCAATTATCTTTAGAGAGTATGGACGATTATCGTACTGCTAATGATGATCCAACCGGACAACCGGTTTACTTTGCTATCGACGGAGATACTATGGAATTGGCCCCGACACCTTCTGGATCCTATAATTTGCAATTAGTTTACTATGCAGAGATCCCTCCCCTGGGAACAACCAATACAGAGAATTTTTTATCTCGTACCGCGCCAGACGTTTATTTGTATGGCGCTTTAAAACACGCCTCTATTTATTTAATGGAGGATGAACGTTTGCCCGTTTTTGCCGGATACTTTGAAAAGGCAATGGAAGAATTGAGGCAACAACAAGCGAAAGCGGATTACCATAAAGGATCCTTATTATTAAAAAGGCGAACGTATGGAAAACCAAAATCGCAAGTTTATTACTACAAATCTTAATCTTATAAGGAGGAACAAATGGCCGGATTTAGTAATTATTTAGAAACAAAAGTCTTAGAACACGTTTTCGGAGGATCTGCATATACCGCTCCTACGACACTATACGTCGCGTTATTTACTGCGGCGCCAAGTGACACGGGCGGCGGAACGGAAGTCTCTGGAGGCGCATATGCACGTCAAACGGCGGCTTTCACGGTGTCTGGAGATACCGCGTCAAATACTGCGGCAATCGAGTACGCTACCGCAACTGCGGATTATGGTACTGTCGTTGCAATGGGAGTATATGACGCATTAACCTCTGGCAACTTATTAGCCTATGGTACTTTGACAACTTCTAAAACAGTCTCTAATGGAGACGTGTTTCGTTTCAACGCAAGTGCAATAGATATAACGCTCACATAATACAGAGGATTAAGATATGGCCTCTGTTCCTTATGGATCGTATTTTTACGGGCGTTCCAGATATGGAACGCCTGGATATCATTTTGCGGCTTGTCAGATCTCTGCGTCTGCAACCGTTAGCAATACACCTACGGTTAATTTTAATTTACAAGGCCCAGAGACAATAGCGGCCGTCGCGTCAGTAGCGGCGATCGGCAATCATAAATTTCACGGAGCGGCAACTTCGCAACAAAATTCAGATCTCTTAGTAATCTCTGAAAGATTAAAGTTAGGGATCCCTTTACCAATTACAGAAACATCTAGCACGTTCGCCCAGGGCATACAGATAGATCAAGCCGGAGTATTTATACTTCCTCAATCTGGCCTGGCGGCAACCGGTAATCAAATAGATCTGGGGGCGACGAGTATTTCTGCGGCCTCAAATAATATTACGTCCGGCCTTAGAATTAAATTAGGCGCATTACCAATATCCGCAGTCTCAGGATCTACTCAAGCCGGTTTAAAAATTAAATTAGGCCAGGTAAATCCTTTAGGTACTTCATCAACAATTAGTGTCGGTACTCAAATAGATCTAGGAGCCGTCTCAAGTGCTAGAGAGATCTCAAACGTATCTACGTTAAATCCGCAATATACAACTCAAGATATTCCTATGATTGTTCATTTTTCAAACGGCCGTTATGTCTATGAACATACAACCTCGGATTTTACAAACGTTCAAGCGCCAATGTCTTTGAAACCGAACTACACGGTCAGACTGCTACAAGATCAATCGTCAAATACAAACTATAAAGTTAATTTATCAATGGTACCGGACGGGCCAAGAAATACGTCTCAGGCGCATATCTCATTAAGAAAAGACGCGTCTAATAATGAATATTTACAAATTATGGCCGCAAGTACCTCGGCTACACCTGGAGGCACGGGAACTTATGAAAGAAGAACTTTATATTTTTATGATCTAGATACAAACGGCGGACAACCGCAATTCACGGGATCGGATCATCCTTACGTTTTCCCACTAACAACTGTCACGAAAGATCCTGGAATAACCGCAACTATTGGATCCGTGCTTGTTTCTGGTTATCAAATGCTTACAGTCAATGGAAAACCGGTTTATCAATATAACGGAGACACAAGCGCAGATATGGCCTCTGGAGTAGGCCTTACAAATTGGAAGGGCATACAAGCAGACGGATCCGCTCAAACTGCAACCGGGCCAGGATCCGGAAGTAGTCAAACATATGCGGTCACGGTTGCGTCAGGTACTAACTCATATGGATCTGGTAATAAATATTATTTAGACGGCGTAGTATCGCCAACAATTAACTTTGTTCCTGGCAATACTTATACGTTCGATCAATCAGATCCTAGCAATGCAAATCATCCATTAAGACTTTCAACAACTCCTAATGGTACGCACGGCGGAGGATCTGAATATACAACTCAAGTCACAACATACGGAACTCCTGGATCTTCTGGAGCCTATACAAGCATTGTTGTCTCTTCATCAACGCCAAACTTAAATTATTATTGTCAAATTCATTCTGGTATGGGCGGCACGATCAACGTATCGTCTGGATCTGCTTTTGTTTATGACAGTATTATTTATCCTGGACAAACTTATTATGGAACTCCAGGGCAACCAGGCGCTTACTTGGGAATAGCAATAACCGCAAGTACGCCAACTTTATATTATTTTAATTACGATAATGCCAATATGGGCGGGATCGGAAATATATCTACCGACGTTGGCGGCGTCGAAAGTGTATTCACGGTTGTTGGACAAAGCGCATTATCTCCGAACTCCGGACTATCTTCTATCGGTGTAAGAAGATATTTTGGAGTAGGCAATGTCGCGGGATCATCTAGTATTTCCGCCGACGGTGAATTAAAATGGATAATTCAGAATGTTCCTCAAACAGAATGGACGGAGCAAAAACTAGCAAATACACCATAACATTTATGAGGAATTAAAATGGCAGATACATTTACTAATAACTTAAATTTGACAAAACCAGAAGTCGGCGCAAGTACCGACACCTGGGGCGGAAAAATAAATACGGATCTCGATAGCCTGGACGCTATTTTTGCGGCCAACGGTACTGAGGTCAATGTTAGATTTGCAAGTGCAAATTTTGACGATAATAAAAAAGCAATTTTTGGATCTACTGATAATTTAGAGATCTATTACTCTGGCGCAGTAAATATAATCAGGGGCCTTAGTAAAGTAGCTATTCAATCAGACGACACAACGGACGGTGTAGAAATAGGATCTCATTCAGGATCCGAGGTTATGGCTAAGTTTGTTAAGGACGGAGCCGTAAGTCTTTATCACGATAACTCAGTAAAATTAGCAACGGCCTCTGGCGGTGTAGATATAACCGGAAACATAACTGTATCAGGAACGGTTGACGGAAGAGACGTAGCAACCGACGGAACTAAATTAGACGGTATAGCAACCGGAGCAACAAATACGGCCGCGCCTTTTTATACGGCCGCAATAGGATCCTCAGACGTGACGGGCGCTTTAGGATTTACTCCTTATAGTGACGCCAATCCGTCTGGTTATACAACTTATACGGCTAATCAGGCCCTAGATACAACATCCAATCCAACCTTCAATCAAATCTATGCGAATGATTGGTTTAGAGTTAATGGATCGGACGGTATTTATTGGCAAACTCACGGCGGCGGTTGGACAATGACTGATAGTACCTGGATTAGAAACTATGGATCTAAAGCGTTATATATGAACGCTCAAATCGCTTGTACGGCAAACATTACGGCCTATTATTCGGACGAACGATTGAAAGAAGTTAAAGGCAATATAAAAAATCCTTTAGAAAAGATCTTAAAATTAAATGGTTTCCAATATGTTAATAATGATCTTGCTAAATCTTTTGGTTATACAGACGAAAAAGAACAAATAGGTATATCCGCTCAAGCAGTACAAGAAATTATGCCAGAGGTTGTAAGCCTGGCGCCTTTTGATATGGAAACAAAAGACGACGGATCTATTGTTTCAATGTCAGGAGAAAATTATCTAACAGTAGATTATGCAAAACTTGTACCGCTACTCATTGAAGGGATCAAGGAACTTAAAAAAGAAATTGACGAATTAAAGTCTAAGGAGGCCTAGTATGCCATTACCTAGTAGCGGAGCAATTTCTTTAAACCAAATACATATCGAGGCGGGAGGATCTTCTGGAACTCAAGCGTCTTTAAATGACGCAGATATAAGAGCCTTGATTGGAAAAGGATCTGGCGTACAAATGTCATTTTCAGAATGGTACGGAGCGTCTGCCGGAAACGATACCGCAGATATGACAGCGGGTAGTGTATATGTCGCCGGAAAATTTCCCGCAACTTATTATGGTTATAACGACGGAGCATTAAACATAGCTAATCCGACGGGAAACCAAGGTTTTGGAACGGCCCACGACGCAACAATTAGAACTCTGGGCGGAACGGACATAACTGTAAGAACTGCCGCAACCGCAAGTAGCACGATCGGAAATTATTGTTATTTTTATATTGCCGGAAATTATGGAGGCCAAACAGTTTACTCATTATTTGGCGGATCCCAACTTAAATGGGGTAGTACAGTAATTGGAACTTATAATACTACTGTCACTTTTACTTATAATGCCTCAGGAAATTACTCTCATATCTTACTGACATACAATGCAACGGCCCCTTCGTCGGGAAGATATACGGTTGACGCGGGTTAGATTATGGAAAAAGAAAATTTAGAAACAGATATACAATCTAGCAACACGGAAGATCCTATCTCTGGAGATTATACAAAACCAATTAAAGATATGCCGGTCACAGAGACGGAGGAAATATAATGTCAATGTTGTATGAATTTAAATGCCTATATCCTTCCTGGGTACATAATTTTGATAACGAAATGCAAATCACAATCGTTGAAGGAAGTACCGGAGATAAAATACAAAGAGTTAATCTTGAGGACAACGTGGACGGCGATAACTTAGTTTACGATAGCCAAAGCGATAAAATTTTCAAAAGGCCAAATAGAATGATCTGCATACAAGGATCTCTAGATAACGAAATGTATTGGGATCAAGAAGATATCAAATCATCCGACGTTGATCGTTTAAAAGAATTATGGGCCAACGATAAAATTAGAAACGGTGTATATACTGAAAGCGAAACAGAAGAGGCCATAAGTAATAAAAAGTTTTGCAGTAGCTATCAATTTAACTGCGATTACGACGTACTTGCTCCAATGTCTCAACAATGGAATTTAGCAGTACCAGGAATAATGAAAGCTACCTCAATGCGAACTAGAATGTTTTGTATGCTTACAGATCATAATGATTACGAAATTAAGATCTTGGATATTAGGCCAGGAGATCTAAAAGTTTTAGAAAAAGATAAAACTAAAGATCGCAACTATGTTTTCTTTTCTCAAAGATGTACTTTGAGAAACGGCGCGGGAACGGTTGAACAATATGCAGTAAAAAGATTAGAGAGCGATAGCGTCGATATAAGAAATAAAGGCGATCTAACTGCAAGAATAATTTTAATAACGAGGTAAATAAAATGGCGTGGAATTTAGTAAAAATGTATCAAAGCACAAAACACCTTCTTACAACATATGGAGAAGGCAATGATTTAGAGCCAATGGTTGATGATCTAACCGGCGAAAGTCGTATAGATCACGTCGTAAGTTTATATCGAGAAATGAATATACCTTTTGGCCCTATGATGATGTTAAAAAATAGAGTTTCTGAAAATGGTAGAAATATAATTTGGGGCCGCAAATGGAATGATCGAGAATATGTAGAAAAAAAAGTGATCCCAACCTTAATGAATTATGAGTATTTGAAATCGCTACCGGCTAACACGGTTGGCGCACACTATTATCATTTAATAAAAGATTACGGAATTGAAAAACTTTATAACCAAAGATTTAAAAAAGAAGAGAGAAGAGAAAATTCTAAATTTGATAATGTTTATAATTCATTTAGTGACGACATAAGAGAGAACGCCTCCAGGCATTTACTTTTATCGCACGATATCTGGCACGTTCTATTTAGATACGATACTACGCCAATGGGCGAGGCTATGATCCAAACTATTACGGCCAGGATCTTTAATTTTTTTCCGCCTCACTTAACCGGGTTTTTTGGTACTTGGAAAATGGCAAGAAAAACTAAAAGCAAATTACCTTGGAAAGTTTGGCGAGAGTGTTTGAAATTATCTAAAGGTGTAAACAAAGAACTAGCATTATTTTCTCCAATAGAATTTTTAGAACAAGATATTCAAGAAGTGAGAGATCGTTTTAATATTTTTACGCCAAAAGTTTATGCAGAGTATGTAAAAACTTTGCCTAAATTTGCTCGTATGGACACGATACATCCAAATTATGATGATAAGTTATGGAACGCAGAAGTTATATAAAATGGAATTGGCCGATTTTAACAAAAATAAAAAAGGTCTATAAAGAAAAAGGATTATTCAAAACTATTCTTTGGATCCTAATTATTTTTTTAGGCCTCAAATTAGTAATTCTTAACGGAATTATATTTTTTATAAATACAACCTTTGGAGCCGGATTAACTTACGCTCCAATTTTAAGATCTATTTTCGGAGGATAAAATGCCCTATATCTCAATAACACCTCCTCCTGGCATAAAAAAGAATGGTACTGATTACGCCAATAAAAATGCCTGGATAGACGGAAATCTTATTCGTTTTGAAAATGGTTATTTAAAAAATATTGGCGGTTGGCAAAAGTTAAGAGATACGCCGGTTGTTGGTACTCCGATTGGGGCCTACGCTTACTATACGAATACAAATAAAAAAGTTTTAGCAATCGGTACGCGTCAAAAAGTTTACGTCAACTATGACAACCAATGGTACGACATAACACCAACCGGATTTGTTGGAGACGCACAATCCTCTCCTTTAGGTTTCGGGGCCTATCACTATGGCCGTGAAGATTACGGAGACGCGAGATCTCAATCTGGATTGGCTTTCAATACAAAACCTTTTTCTTTTGCAAACTTTGGAGAAAATTTAATTTTTGTTTGCGGATCTGATAACAAAATTTATAAATGGAGGCCAGACAACGGATCAGGAACAACGCCTCCAACACCAGATAGTCAGGCCGTACAATTAACAAATTCCCCAACCGGATCTTTAGGTGTTTTGGTCACAAATGAAAGACACTTATTTGCTTTCGGTAATACCGGAGATCCTAGACAAATACGTTGGACAAGCAGAGAAACAGATACAACCTGGACACCGGCGGCCACAAACACGGCCGGAGATCTTAGAGTGACTTCTGGAGGTCTTATACAAGGGGCCGTAAAATTCAATGCAGATATTATTGTTTTTACAGACGTTGGTTTAAATAAAGTTTATTACACCGGAGCGCCATTTATTTATGGGATCCAGGACGCCGGGCAAAATTGTCGGGCCGCAAGTATGAGAACGGTAGTAAATGCCGGAAACTTTATTGCCTATATGGGCGATAACTCTTTTTATATTTATACGGGCCAAGTACAAAAATTGCCCTCAGACGTTCACGATTTTGTTTTTGACAATATAAATTATCAATACAGATCTTCGTCTTGCGGAGGACATAATCAACTCTTTAATGAGATCTGGTGGTTTTTTCCTGGAGGCGATAGTTTAGTACCAAACAAATATGTTATTTGGAACTATATGGAAAAAACCTGGGCGACCGGATCTATGGATAGATCCTTCTGGTTAGATCAGGGAGTATTTCCATATCCGATATCTGGAGATAGTAGCGGCAATCTATACGAACACGAAACAAACTCGATTTTAACTTCTCCAAATAATACTGATATTCCATTTTGCAAAACCGGCCCAATACAATTAGGCCAGGGCGATAGGATTATGCAAGTAAATCAGATCCTCCCAGATAGTGAGGCAACAAATCTTCCTGGAGTGACTTTAGGATTTAAAGGTAAACAAACGCCGTTAGGATCTGAAACAGATTTTGGTAATTTTACTTTTGAGGCCGACGGATATTCCGACGCGAGATTTAGTGCTAGATCTGTTTCTTTAAATGTCACGGGCGACGCAAATCAAGACTTCCAGGTTGGAGATATTAGGTTAGATGTAAAACCAAGGGGTAGGCGATAAGTGAGTAAAACAACAATATCAGATAAATCCGCAATGACTTTTAGTTTGCCGTATCTGATACAAATTATCGGAGCGATTGGGGCCTTAACTTATACCTATGTCACTTTAACGGATAAAGTAGATTATTTAGAAAACCAGGTAGCGGCAATGCAAGAAGATATAAAAACAAATGCACAATGGCAAAGAGAATGGGAAAGCGGAGGTATCTTGCCCCTGGATGTAGAGCAAAACGAAAAGATCAAATATTTAGAATGGGAAGTTATAAAACTTCATAAACAATTATACGGAAACTAAAATGCCAGATTACGGAGACAGAGGAGGATTTCAAGGTAGCGGTAGAGGAGGCAATCCTGGAAACTCTGGGGCCGGTTATGGATCTAACAATAGAGGAACGGCATACTCAAAACAATTAGGCGAGGCAATAGCCAGGGCCAATATGAGAAATGCTCCCGCAGAAGTAGATCCGTTGACACAATCAATCGTCCAGGAAAGAGGAGGTTTAACTTTTAGATCTGTTTCTCCAAATGACTTAGCCGCCGCCGCCGGATTAATGGCCCAGGCTAATAGATTTGGCCCGGATAATAACGACGTACAAAGAGCGTTAGGCAACGCATATTCTAGAGTAGATCCTGGGGCCGCAACGAGAGGTGTTTTAGGATCTTATAACCTGGGTATGGGCGTAAATCCGACAACTAATATGGGCCTTATAGATAGCCTGGCATATAACACAATAGATCAACCAGAATTTAGAGATCTATTTTCGCCAATGAATATATTTGGCGGTTTATTAGGGGCCGCAACCGGCCTTCCTTTTGCCGGTATGGCTTTAAAAGGTTTACTTGATAGAAAAGACAAACAAGAAAAAAACGTAAAAATGGCAAAATTAGAAGGTAAAGAAATTGGCTCGTAGAACGTTATCGCGTCCGGCGGAAGGCCAGGATCCCAAGGATTATTTAAATTATTTGATTGATGAAATCGAATATATAACGGGAATAACCGTTGCAAAAGGCGAAAGATTTGAAATAGGAGATCTAGACGGTACGGAAATCGTACTTGTTTCCCCTAACGGATCTAAATATAAAATAGGAGTAGATAATGCCGGAAACATTACAACAACTCTCGTATCCTAAAGAGGAATGGGAGATCGCAAAAAAGTATATTGCTCCGGCAATAAAACATCAGGATCTCTATCTTTTAGAAGATGTAGAGGCTAAAATATACGACGGAACTTTCCAACTCTGGCCAGGAAAACAATCTGCTTTTATAACCGAGGTCAATTACTTTCCGCAAAAAACAACAATCAACTTATTATTTTGCGGAGGCAAATATGAAGAGTTAGAGGCAATGTTGCCTTTAATTGAAGAATTCGCCAGGAGGATAGGCGCAACACGTTTTTACGGAGGAGGCCGCCCTGGTTGGATAAAAAAAATTAAACACCTTGGGTTTAAGTCAGAAAATTTAATAAGTAAGGATTTAGAATTATGAGTAAAGGAAAATCAACAACTACCACCACCGTTCCAGGATATCAAAAACAAGCCTTCCAAGATCTATACGCAAAAGGCCGACAAGTAGCAAACATTCCTTTTGAAAGCTACAAAGGCCAAATGGTAGCGGATCAATCTGCTAACACTAAGGCCGCAAGTGCGGGTAATAGGCAACTGTTTAATCAAGCAAATAGATTTGATCCAACCGCCGGTCTTATGGGTATGGTTGGGGCCGGAGCCAACGTGAGAGATGTTGGTTTTAATCCTATGTTGGGCCGCGCTCAAGACGCGTCCGCTAGTCAAGTAAACAGAGGATCTATAAGAGATCTTGATAGAGGAGAAATTTTAGGAAAAATTGGAAACTATCTAAATCCTTATCAAAACATTGTGACGGATCAAGGCGTCAGAGATCTAAATAGAGCGAGATTAATGCAACTACAATCAGATCAAGACGCGCAGATTGGATCTGGCGCTTTTGGAGGATCTAGAGGAGCATTATTAGAGGCCGAAACAAATAAAAATTTCCAAGAACAAGTATCAGACTTTGTAGCAGAACAAAATCAAAGAGGTTTTGACACGGCCGCACAATTAGCAACGTCGGACGCTCAAAGAGCGCTCCAAGCAGATACAGCAATGCTAGACGCAGATAGAGCGGTTAGTATGGCCAATCAAGCGGCCTTAAATCAGTTTGCTTTAGCAAATCAAAATCTAGGTCAAAATTACTTTAATAAATTAGCAGATCTACAATTTGGCACGGCCCAAATGGATCAACAAAGTGCTTTAGATCAAGCCAGGTTAGACGACGCGGCTTTAGATAGATCCAGGGCATTATATGGAGATATCTTGGGCGCTCAACAAACGGGATTACAAGGATTGCAACAATCAGGTTTACTAGATCAAAACTATGCGCAATCTTTACTAGACGCGCAGAGATCTGAATTCGACAGAAGATTGAAAACACCTTACGATCAATTAGGCGCTCTAGCCTCTGCGGTTAGCGGTGTTCCAATGTTAGGCGGACAGACTTCGCAGAAAAAAACCGGATTGGGCGACGTTCTAGGAGCCGGTTTACAAGTAGCAAGTTTATTTTCAGACGAACGCTTAAAAACAAACATAACTTATTTATATACACAAAAAGACGGACACGAAATATATCAATGGGATTGGAACGACAAGGCCAAGGATATTGGTATAACTGAAGATTATCCGACAATAGGTGTAATCGCACAAAGAGCGGAAGTTATTAATCCAGACGCAGTATTCCAGGATAAAGATACCGGATACTTATGCGTCAATTATGAGAGGTTATAAATATGAGTATTGGGAAAAAACCTGGAGGATCTACTCCACCTATAACTCCACAATTTGCTCCTGGCGGATTTACAAATAGACTAGCCAGAATGGGAGGATTTAACGATATTTTAAATCAAGCAGATATCAATGCTCTAACTCCAGATGAATTAGCAAAATATAAACAAAACGTTCAAACGGCAAAGGGCCAGGGTATGTCAGATTTACTATACGCCCTGGGCGGAGTTATACGAGGAGATAACACGGCGATTGATACTGTTAATCAAAGAAGAGCAACAAGAGAGCAAAATAAAATCGCGGAACTAGATAGGATCCGTAAAGAAGAAGATCGTCAAAGAAAAATAGATAAAGAAAATAAAACAATAGAACTACAAGAACGAATGGCCCAGGCGTACAAAGACGGTAATTTTGAAGAGGCAATGTCTATTGGCCTGGAATTAGGCGACGGATCTACAATTCAAAATATGTATCAAATGGAAAGAGACAGATTGGCTAGATTGGAGCCGACAGTCACAGAGGACGGATTAATAAGAACGGTTGACGCGGACGGCAACTATACATATAGCGTCGATCAAGACTACTTGGCGGCCCAAAAAGAAATCGCCGAAAGCGCTCCTTTATCTACTACTGTTCCAACTACTTTAATTGATGATGAACTTAAAGATTTCGACGTTATGGATAAATTAGATCTGCAATTAGCCGATACTCAGAAATTTATAACTGCGATAGATAATGATATGTTGCAGTTTGGCCCAGGAGAGGGCGTCCAAGATTTCTTCGGTAGCATAACGCCTTCTGCGTTTATGTCAGAGGAAAGTCAAATAAGGTTAGATAACAAAAATGATTACAAACGTTTTATCAATGAAACCAGAGACGCTTTCCTAGCAATGGAAACCGGAACTAAAACGGACGACGACGCAAAACGAGCATTGAAAAGATTAGAAACCGCAGACAATCCGGAAAGTGTTAAGGCCTTACTTGAAGAATTAGGAGCGTTAGCACAACAACAAAAACTCAATAAGCAGAAACAAATTAACAGACGAAGAGAGGCGGCCGGTGTCGTTCCTAAAGAGTTTGTTCAATATGAAATTAATCCAGAGTAATACAAATGGCGTCAATAACGATAGAAGGTAAACAATATCAAGTACCTAATAACTTTCGCCAAATGTCTGAGGCGCAAAGGCAAGAATATATTTTTGAAATGCTCAAGAACGAGCAAAGAGCAAATATCGCAAGTGAAACCTCAAAACGAATAAATGCGGCAAAGGAAAGCGGCCCAACTGCGGGAGAATATGCAAAGGGTGTCACTAGAGCCGCTTTAGGACAAGGATTACTTTTTGGTTTTGGAGACGAGTTAGAGGCCGGACTAAGATCTGGTTTTGGATTACTTGGAGATTATGGACAAACGGTTGGCAATATTAGAGACGATATAAAAGACTTTCAGAAAAAAGCGCCAGGCGTTTCTATATCTTCTGAAATAGGCGGAGCGTTAATACCAACTGCTCTTGCAACTATTTTTACTGCTCCGACACTTGGATCTGGAGGGGCGGCCGTTGGGGCCGGAACTGCGGCCAGAATAGCCGCAAGGGCGCCAGGTATGGCAAGGGCCGTAAAAGGAACAACTCAAGGTATTAAATCCGCAGTAGGCCCGGCGGCGACGGACGCTACGTTAATGCAAATTGCAAAACAAGGAGCAAAAAGCGGAGCGATATACGGAGGCGCTTATGGGGCCGGTACGGCCGAAGGCGGCGCATATGATAGAGCAATGGGAGCGTTGAAGGGAGCGGCTATTGGAGGCGCTACGGGAGGCGTTGTTGCTCCAGGCGTTGTTGTAGGAGGCAAAGGTATTAGTAAAGGCTTAGACGCTATAAAAAATATGTCTAGTAATCAGAGAACAATAGATCGTATAGCGCAAAGAAAAATAGCAGAAAAAATGGCCCAGGATAATTTAGATAGTGCGGCGGCCGTAGCGGATAACGCAATTTTATCTGGAGCCAATAGAGGATCCGTGACGCCATTGCAAACGACACTAGCAGACGCCGGAGAAAATTTACAGAATTTAGGATTTGCGTCTAAATCTATCGGCAACACTTCTAAAAATATGGTTAGGGATGTACTAGAACAACGCCAGGCAAATTCTTCTCAAAGGATTATGGACAATCTACATAGTGCGGCAAAAACAGATCCAACTAAATTATCAATAGATTTTACGGATGATCTGGCCAGATTAGTAAATGCAGAGAGCGGCCCGGCTTATAAACTTGCTTATGACAAAACTATAAATGCCGGTAAATTTAAAGAGATCTTTATGAATGAGCCTAGAAGAGACATATTGCTTGAGGCCGCAAAAAGAGGCCAAGAAATAATGAACGCAAAGGGAATATCAGTACCTAACTTGGCCAATATGTTTAAAAAAGATAACAATTTATTTTTTGGATCTGCGGACGATATTTTGGCCCAGGATCTTCCTACTCAGTTTTATCACGCTATCAAAAAAGGTTTTGACGACATTATCGACGAAGGTACTACGATACTTCCGAATATGCAGAAAAAATATACAGAGAAGGCCGGAGCGGTTATAGATCTAAAAAATCAATTTAACAAAATCATCAAAGATAATAATCCGGCATATGCGGCCGCAAATAAACAGTTTGCAGATAAGGCTAGATTGAGCGAGGCTTTTCTAAAGGGTAATAAAGTAAACAACCTGGATATTCGACAAATTACAAAAATTTATAAGGATCTATCTCCTGGCGAACAAGTAGCATTTAAACAAGGAGTAATGTCTCACTTCCAGAAACTTTCAGAACAAGTGACAGAAGGTACTAATTTTGCGGCCAGGATCTTAGCCAATGAAAAAAATAAAAAATTATTTGAATTGATTATGCCAGGCAAAAATGCAGATGAATTCGCTAAATATATAAAACTTGAAAGAACGGCTAACGAAACTCGTAATAAAGTTATGACGGGATCAAGAACTCAGGAAAGACAACAAGCCGTAAAAGAATTAGAGGGAGGCGTAGTAGGAGAATTTATTGATCGTCCAACTGTAATGGGATTAATAACCTCACTAGGCAGAAAAGGTTTACAGTACACACAAACGGGAGGCCCGGCAAAAGCGGACGCGATTGCAAAAAGATTATTTGAAGTCAATCCGGCGGAACAACGAAAAATCTTATTAGAGATCCAAAAGGCTAGTAAAGAAATGGCCGAGGAAGTAGCTAAAAGATTACAAAGAGCGCAAAAAACTGCAAATGTAGTATCGGGGCCGTTAGCCGTTGGTGTACTTGCAGATCCTAACAATCAGTAAAAATGACACGGAAAACCGAGCGCCTTGGAAAGCACGGCGAGTTTAAGGTATGCAGTTATTTATCTCTTTACTCTGATACGGTCACAATTATTCCTCACGGATCTACGACGGATCTTGTCGCAGAATTTGAAGGAGAGATCCTACGTTTCCAGGTAAAAACTACCGTACAAAAACGCAAAAGATATGATCGTAAAACCGGCAAATTTACCGGGAGATCTGGTTGGCAATTTGATATGAGAAGATCTGGCAATACTATCAATAGAAATTACTCTGGATCCGTTGATATTTTTGTTCTATACATAAAGCCAATGGACAAACTGCTTTTCTTTTTGCCTGGCGAAAAACAGAAAATATCTATTACTGAAAAAATGGCAATCGAGGCCGTTAGTGACGAAATGCTAAAAAATTGCGTTCAACAATGCCTCAACAAAAGAAAAAAAAGTAAATAAATTTTAGCTATTGTTTATAAAATTTTTCGCAGTTTTCCGCTAATAAGCGCTCGTAGCTCAGTCTGGATAGAGCAATAGCCTTCTAAGACGAAACATTTTTATTTGATTTCTTATAAAAATTACCTCAAAGATTTACAAAGTGATTTGATTTAGTTTTACGAAACTTTATTAAATTTTATGTAGATCTAAATCAATCGCTCAACATAGACTTAACAAGGAGGAGAGAATGGTTAAGGAACTGCATTTACTTGAGAGCGAGTTAGAACTTGTCGTAAAGATCCTAAACGGCGTAAAAGATAAAAATATGCGTCTAAATCGCAAGGATCCTAAATGGCTAAATTTTTGTAATACGCTTAGTTATCTGCAACAAACTTTGGATCAAAGAGATCCTAGTTTGCTCCAGGATCTTATAAATAGATCTTTGCCAGATAGGCCCATTATTTGAACTGAAAAAGATAGTCGGTCTATAATAGGATCTTTAAATGGAGAAAACTATGAAACATAAAAATCAAATTAGATCTACGGATCCAAAATGTATAAACCTGGTAATTATATCCAGGCATTTTAAAGACGATCCAAACGAGCCACGATATGAGACTTATTACGCTAAGATCTCAACACCTGGCAAAAAAAATCCTAAATTAGAAAAAATAGGATCTTCAAAAGAAGGCCTAGGCATTGCCGTTATGAGAAAAAGGGCAAACTCTGTCATAGAGAGATCTGGTAAGTATGGTTATTCAGATCTTACCTTGGGCCAGGCTTTTGATGATTTCTATTATCCAGAGTTAAAACACAAAAAATCAAAATCTCTTTCTGAGCATAAAAGATTATTTAACAGAGATATTAGAGATACCTGGGGATCTTACAAAATAACAGAGATCCAAAGGCCCCATATAAGATCCTGGTTTAGATCTATGTCAGAAAAAACGCCAGGAAAAGCCAATCATTGCATAACAATTATGAAGGCCATATTTAACAATCTTATTGATGAAGGCCTAATATCCCATAATCCTTTAGCAAGATTTAAGAAAAATCCAGATATAGCCAGAAATAGAGTTATGGATCTAAACGAAAAGGATCGTTTTAGATCTGCAATGGAGAGATATAAAGATCCTAATCATTTCTGGCCCTGGGTGTTTGTAATGCTTTTATATCTTACCGGCGCCAGGAAATCAGAATGGGCCAACGCTAAATGGGAAAATCTTAAAGGATCTGTTTTACACCTGGAGGATCATAAAACAAAAACCAAAACTAATGAGGAGCGTTGTATCTACTTAAACGATATGGCTATGAAACTTTTGGATCTCTTACCTAGAGAAAATTATCCTGGAGAAAATATTTTAAAAATAAAAGATCCTAAAAGGTTTTGGAATAAGATCCGTAAAGAGGCAAATATTGAAGATTTTAGATTGCACGATTTTAGACATCAATATTGCTCAGACGCGGCAAACGAAGGAATTAACACAATTAGGATTGCAAAACTTGTTGGTCATAAAAGTTTGGCCTCAATGCAAAGGTATCAACATATTTCTAATGCAACTGCAATGAAAGACGCAGACGCAATCGGAAATATTTTAATTAAAGGAGATAAAATTTAGTCTCATAATCTGAGTATTTAATTAGAACTATTCTAAATACGGATAATGAGTATTTATATTGGGTATGTTAATCGTATTAAAAGAATTTCAAAATAAATTAGCGGATAAATCAGATCCTAATCATACGTTTTACTTTAGAACGAAACTACACGTCTTTTTAGTAAACTATTTATTTTTGAATATGCTTGATGAAAACGAAATAAACTTTGTAAAAATATTCGATAACGTTCCAAGAAGGATAGGCGCAAGATCTACAATCTTTGAAGTATTACAAGAAGGATTAGATTGCGGTTATTTCATAAAAAAAAATATTGAGGGAGATAAGAGAAAAAGGATCTATTCTCTTTCGCCAGATTATTATGATTTTATAAAGACGCTTTGGAACGTTGAAGATGAAAAAAAAGTATTATCGCACTAGCAACGATTTTGAAAATTATTGGTGGATCAATTCAAGTCTAATGGAGATCTCTTCTCCAGAGATAAATATTTCAGTAGCAAATCAATTTAGATCTTATGGCCCATTAAAGGCCTCAGTATGGTTTTGGTTTAGACAAAAAGTAGTATCTCGGACAGATCTTGCGGCCAGGGATAAACTATGCGCCTGGGCGATTTGTGAGCGTTTTAAGGGCCAATCCTTCTCAACCTGGGATAGTCTTACATATATAGGAAAAATGACGGGAACGAGCCGTAAAACGGTTTCTAAGGCCATACAAAAATTAATAGAAAAAGAATTGATAGTTATTGCCATTGAAGGCAAGGAGAGGAAGGGTGTGCGTACTTTTCCCCAGGCGCATATAAAAAAACATATCTTGTTATGCGGCCTCAATCAGATCTTGGCCCAGGAGATAAATAAAAATGATAAACAAAAAGTCGGGCCTTGAGGCCGTATCGGATACCTTGATTGGATTGTGCGTAAACTTTCCTCTGGGTTTTTTAGTCTTAGTAGTTTGTTCTTACTTTACTACTAACTTGTTAATTATTAGTGCGACACAAACTGTCGTTCTAACTTGTACTGCAATTCTTAGAAGATATTTAACAAGGGAGTTTTTTAGAATAAAGATCAATGCAAAGTGAAAAATATTTTAAGGCCAAGCAAGAACTTGAATATCTTTTACAAGTGCAGAAGTATTTAGATAAACAAGGAAAATTAAACAAGCAGAAAATAAGAAGATTGCAAAGAAAAATAAATCGTCTTTCATCCGATTAACTTTTTTCCGTTTGGATCTCTTTTGTAATTGTTTTCTAATTCAAGATCTATGTAATGCTTTGCTTTCAAAAGATCCTTAACTTTATCCTCTTCGGATCCTTTGTTTCTTGAAACGTATTTGACTACATTGCCTAAACAGTAAGACAAATTATTAGCCAGGATGTATTTTAATGGAGACATTGCTAACTCTTTGTAATGAGATCCACCGATTTGGATCTCACTTGCTTTTTTACTCATAATTAAGATCCTAAGATAGAGCCAGGCAAAGACTTAGGGGGGGATGTGTATAGGAGAAATATCACTATGAAAACGCTTTGCCTGGCAAATGATTAACTATCTTTAAATGATTATTCACAAATCAATTATAAGAAAGTTTGTTATTCAAGTACATAATTCAAACTCATAAAAAAAAGTTTTATAGCGACAAATTCTGTCGCAAGGTTGACGAAGAATACCGAACTAAAAGATAATAGGGTTTCATATGGAGAGATATAACTTATGCAGAAATTACTCAATACGAGAGAGGTAGCAGATCTCCTTGGGATCTCGCCCAATACCTTGGATATTTGGCGTACAAAAAATCGTGGCCCAAGATTTATAAAGGTTGGCCGATACGTTCGTTATCAACAAACAGATCTGGAAAACTTTATAAAGGACAACAAACGTGGGCCTAGCGATACAGAAAATTAAGGAAATAGAAATGCCCGAAACTCACGCAATTTGTTCCCCGTC
>MDTA01135012.1_pt1 | contig 34420 bp, 30 predicted proteins | sample 811151 | NCBI WGS metagenome assembly MDTA01 (sample SAMN05326648, study PRJNA326480) | marine metagenome | isolation source: seawater | place: Indian Ocean: South | collected 2010
CATATCCTCAGGATAGATATTTTTAGCGGCGCAAGAATCGGAAAGTAAATACCCCATGGCCAAAGCAATTGTAGAAGAGCGTGCTCGGGCGCACGAATTGGACGCGCCTGATACTGAAGTGTCTGTAAAGAAAGTTTTCGGTCTCGATTCTAAAATGAAGGTGCCCGCCTTCTCGAAGCGATCCGAATATGTTCCTGATATCGATGACGCTTATGTTTTCGATTTCGAAACTACGATGGCGATCCTCGCGGGGTTTGCCCATAACCGACGTGTCATGATTCAGGGATATCACGGTACTGGAAAATCTACCCATGTGGAACAGGTTGCAGCCCGCCTTAATTGGCCATGTATCCGTGTAAATTTGGACAGTCACATCAGCCGCATCGACTTAATTGGTAAAGATGCTATCGTGGTACGTGAAGGCAAACAGATTACCGAGTTTCGCGAAGGTATTTTACCGTGGTGCTTGCAAAGTCCCTGCGCAATTTGTTTCGATGAATATGATGCAGGACGACCTGACGTTATGTTTGTCATCCAGCGTGTACTAGAAGTTGACGGTAAGCTTACATTGCTCGATCAAAGTAAGGTCATTCGACCTCATCCGTATTTCCGTATGTTTTCTACCGCAAACACGGTTGGCCTGGGCGACACTACCGGCCTTTATCACGGGACACAGCAAATTAACCAAGGCCAAATGGACCGGTGGAGTATCGTCACCACGCTGAACTATTTGCCGCATGAAGAAGAAGTTAAGATCGTGCTGGCAAAATCACCAGCCTACGACAATAAGGTCGGTAAAGAAAAAATCAGCGCTATGGTCGCATGCGCTGACCTTAGTCGGTCTGGTTTTATGAATGGAGATATCTCAACCGTTATGTCACCCAGGACCGTTATCACATGGGCTGAAAATGCGGAGATCTTTGAGGATATCGGTGTTGGGTTTCGGATGACATTTCTTAACAAATGCGATGAGACAGAAAGGCCCATTTTGGCGGAATATTATCAGCGTTGTTTCGGAGCTGAATTGCCTGAAAGCGCTGTTTTGCCTGCCGTTTCATAACTGCTGAGTGTTTGATTAGGCGATGACCGATAATGGATCTCCCGTAGAACAGTTCAAGCAAGCCACAGGGGCAGCTCTGCGGGCGATTGCTGAACGCGATGATATCGAGGTCGCTTATTCCAATGAACCGCCGGGCTTGAGTGGCGAACGTGCGCGATTGCCTTTTCCTAGCCGTGACCTTCCAGCTGATGAAGTTGCCAATGTGCGTGGTGAAGCCGACGCCATGGCGTTAAAACTTCGTCACCACGATGCTGCGGCCCATGCTAAGAATAGGCCGGGCGGTGAAGTGGCCCCCATGCTCTATGAAGCCTTAGAAGAGGCCCGCTGTGAAGCGCTGGGAGCGCGAAAAATGGTTGGTCTCAGTGAAAACTTGACTGCGATGCATGAAGATCGTTATCGCCGCCAGGGTTTGCATAGGGTTACTGATCGCACAGAGGCTACCATGCCCGATGCGGTTCGTATGATGGTAAGGGAGCATTTGACAGGTGCGCCGCCGCCGCAAGCGGCCGAAAAAGTTTGCGAATTGTGGAAGCCTTGGCTCAAGGAGCGCATTGGGCAAATCTTGGGAGACCTGGATGACCGCATTGAGGATCAGGTCAGTTACGGAGAGACTGTTCGCCAACTTATTCAGGACCTGGAAATAGAAATTTCTATGGAAACCCCTGAAGATGGCGATCCAGAATCTGGTGACGAGGACCAGGATGATAGTGATTCCGAAAGCGATTCTGATCAAGATTCTGATGGCGCGTCTGATGAGAATGCCGAAGCCATGGCGGATGCGATGGAGCAAGCAGGTGGTGAAGAAGAATTTTCCGATATGATGCCCGAAGATGGTGATGATGATATGATGCCTTCACCGGGTAGTGACGAGGAAGGTGAGCCGGGCACGCCATGGCGCCCTCAGAATGATCTCTCTAATGTACCACGCGAACCTTTCTATACGGCGTTTACCGAGCAACATGACGAAGTTATACCCGCCGATGAGCTTTGTGATACGGAAGAACTGAACCGGCTCCGCCAAATGCTCGATCAGCAGTTGACTAATTTACAAGGTATGATTGGCAAGCTTGCCAATCGCTTGCAACGGCGGTTGATGGCAAAGCAAATGCGCTCATGGGAATTCGACCTGGAAGAAGGACTGTTAGATACAAGCCGCCTAGATCGGGTGATTACTAATCCGCTGTATCCACTGTCCTTTAAGATCGAGCATGATATGGAGTTTCGCGATACGGTTGTGACACTGCTGATTGATAATTCAGGCTCCATGCGAGGGCGTCCGATTACGATAGCGGCTATGAGCGCTGATATTCTGGCGCGGACACTTGAGCGTTGTGGGGTGAAGGTTGAGATTCTGGGGTTTACTACGCGCGCCTGGAAGGGGGGGCAAAGCCGCGAAAAGTGGATACACGACGGTAAGGTTGCCAACCCGGGTCGCCTTAATGACCTTCGGCATATCATTTACAAAGCTGCCGATGCACCTTGGCGTCGTGCTCGAAAGAATCTTGGTCTAATGCTGCGTGAGGGATTGCTTAAGGAGAATATCGATGGCGAGGCCCTTATGTGGGCACACGACCGCCTAGTGGGACGTCCCGAACAACGGCGAATTCTCATGGTGATTTCTGATGGTGCCCCGGTTGATGATTCTACCCTATCGGTTAATCCCGGTAATTACCTGGAGCGTCATTTAAGAGACGTTATCGAATATATTGAACAGCGTTCGCCTGTTGAACTTGCTGCTATTGGCATAGGCCATGACGTGACGCGTTATTATCGCCGTGCGGTAACCATCGTCGATGTAGATCAACTGGGTGGCACCATGATGGATCAGTTGGCTGACCTTTTTGATGAAGATAATGGTGATGCTGAAATAGGTCGGTCTAAGCGGGTCGTCGCTGGGCGTAGACGCTAAGTACTCCTACAATCCGCGCGCTTCAACCTTACGGATCATTTTTGCGGTCAACCTTCGGTTTGGGCTACCTAAGCTACAGATTCGTCCAGATCAGGCCTGATAGGCTGCAAGTGCTCCGTAGGGACTAAATTATTTTATCCTAGTCGGCGGCAGTTTCTTTAGATTTCAGCGCGGCGCGCGTATGAGGTAGGAAAAGTACCGTACAAAAGATGATGGCTGCGCCCGCCGCCATTAGCAGGAATAGTCTTGTAAAACCCCATGAACTGTGAATGTAAGAGAGCGCGGGGATTGTTGTAGCCATTACTGCGAAGGTGATGATGTAGCGTGCAGAGAATGCTCGAGCGCGCCACTCGCTCTTGGCAACTCGACCTACCAATACGTCATTAATAGGGATTTGGCCGAAAACCACCAGCATGAAGCCGACTGCTACGATCAAGGCATTTATGCCTGTCAAATTCAGCATCAGAGCAAAAAATACGGTTTGTGTGAACGCTACGAACGCAAAGACGTAACGTACCGAGTAGCGATCGACCATGTAGCCTACGGCCAATTGAGCGATGGAGGCAATCGCAAAGACGATGAAGGCCCACATTCCTACTTCGGAGCCGCTGGTAGCAAATCCGGCAAGCCGTTCATCAAAAATCTTCGGCAATGCGAAGGTAGTACTTTGAAAAATGAAGCTACCAATAGCGGCGGTAAAAAAAATAATGCCAAAGACGCGAATTAGAGTTTTGCGATCTAGGTCCAAAACAGCCGCATCAATCGCTGCTTTTTTCTCAGCTGAGACTTCTTCAACATCCGGTCCTGCCCTCAAAAAAAGTGCATAAGCAATACCAGTGACGAAACATATAGCACCGGGAATGAAAAAGGCTGCTCGCCAGCCATAAAATTCGATTAGGAGTAAGGTAACCAAGGGGGCAGCGGCGACACCAAGATTACCGAAAATACCGTTTACCGCGACAGGAACACCGGTATTTACCTTGCCTTGTACTACCATGGCTAAACCCACAGGATGATAAATCGCGCCCATCATGCCAACTAAAAATACAGCGGCGCCGAGTTGCAAGGGTGATTGTGCGAGGGCTGCGAGCATGGTTGCAGCGCCCATACCGAGGAAAAATACGGCAATCATACTTGGACGGCTCCATTTATCGGCAAGCCAGGCGGCCGGGATAGAAAACACGCCGAATGCTACGAACCCGGCGGTCGCAAAAGGAATAAATTCGGAATACTTCAATCCCCACTCGGTTGCTACACCGGGGATATCAACGCGCCTGTCTACAGCTAAAGCAACTGCGACGGTAGCAAAAATTAGGATTAAAAAATGATCAAAGAAATGTCCCAGATTGAGGAAAAAGAAATTTGATTTGTCACGTTTCATTGGTAATGCCTTTTTAACGCCGCCGGGCTTATTAGAAAGTATAATGTCTTTAGGTTTATCGGTGGCCTTGCGATACACTGTCAAATAGTATCGCAAAAAAGACAAGCTTTGGGCTGATAATGGATTTGATAAATACTAAAGAAAATATCGAATCACTTCCGCAGGCGGTATTGGTGCATCGGCGCGATTTGGTTAAGGGGATATGATCTTGCCGCACATCCACCGGCCAGTTATTTTAGCGAAAAGCAGGAACCTAATGTTGCCCCCTAAACCAACCCAAAAGACGAGACCGGAACTGAAATCTGGAAACAGCTCCTGCCCCTCACCCTGCATAGGAGTCTGTCATATTGATGGGACCACAGGTTTTTGTTTGGGTTGTTTTCGTACCTTGCCAGAAATTGCGCAGTGGCACAAAAAAAGCGAAAAAGAGCGTTGGACTATTGTCCGTGAGGCGGAGGCAAGAGAAAAGAATGTTGATTAAAAAAACGGAAAATCAAAAACTTATGTAGATCGCCTGATTGTATTACGCAATTCTTAAGGTTATATTGCACCGCAAAAACTTTATAAGTGTGGAGAGAATTCATGGATGCGATGCAGCCACAATCTGACCTTCATGGTTATTTTATCGAAGAGCTGACAATAGGTATGACAGCATCCTACGCGAAGACTATTACGGAAACCGATATCGTGATCTTTGCCGGGATCTCGGGTGATAATAACCCGCTGCATTTGAATGAAGAATTTGCCAGTGAGTCTATTTTTAAAGGGCGTATCGCTCATGGAATGTTGACTGCTGTGTTCATTTCTACCGTGCTCGGAACAAAGCTGCCGGGCCCTGGTTGTGTTTATTTGAATCAAGAGGTGAAGTTTAAAGCGCCGGTTCGGCCTGGGCAGACAGTTAATACGAAAGTCACTATCTCAGATATTATCCAGGAAAAAAAACGCGTAATTGCGGAATCAGTTTGTTGGGTGGGTGATAAGGTCGTCGTGGAAGGTACGTCGATGTTATTAGTGCCTTCGCGTGAGGATACTTAGTAAGTCCCTCCTTTTTATATTACACCTCTACAAATAGACCCGTTTGACTGTATATCTGTCTGTAAGGCGCATGCCAGTGTGTGCCGATATGAGGAAACACCATGAAAATCATTCGAGCCCTTGGAGAGGTGCCCAACTCAGCACGCAATGGTTCCGTGGTTTTGGGTAATTTTGACGGCGTCCATCGCGGCCATCAAGCTGTCATTGGCGAAGCGGCGGCATTAGCAAAGAAACAAAATAGTCCGCTGGTGGTCGTTACGTTCGATCCGCACCCACGAGTATTTTTTCGACCCCACGATGAACCATTTTATCTTACTACCGTTGAGCAAAAGGCACGCTTGTTGGCTGCGCTTGGAGTCGATTATTTGGTGTTACTGCCGTTTGATAAGGAATTTTCTATCCAGCCGCCGGAAGGTTTCGTGGAACAGGTTTTGGTCAAAGGGCTTTCGGCTAAGAGCGTAATTGTAGGTTTCAATTTTAGATTTGGTCATAAACGCAGCGGTGACGGCTTGCTACTAAAAGAATTCGGTGCGTCCAGGGGCTTTGATGTAACGCTGATAGATGCAGTGGCTTCTGCCGGTGGCGGAATTTATTCCTCTACCCATATTCGTGAACATTTGATCGCAGGGAAACCCGCCCGGGCTGCTACTTTATTAGGGCGGCCGTTCGAGATTGTAGGCACAGTCAGCAAAGGTGATCAAAGGGGAAGAGAGCTTGGCTTTCCGACTGCTAATCTCGCTTTAGGCTCATATATTCAGCCGGCGTTTGGTGGTTATGTAGCGCGAGGTGGCCTGGAAGTGGATGGTAAAACACGCTGGTTTGATGCTGTGGCAAATATAGGCAACCGACCCACGTTGGATGGTAAAACTGTCCTCCTCGAAACCCATTTATTCGAATTTAATGATGATATTTATGGTCGGGAATTTCGTGTTGCCTTAATCGAGTTTCTGCGTCCTGAACAGAAGTTTGACGGCATCGAAGCATTGAAGGAACGAATTGAAATCGATAGCGCAATAGCTCGGCGTATGCTGAAAATTCGCTCCGTCGGCGCGCCTTGACCCAAACCTACCGCCCTATAGGATGTGGGCGATTTAATTTGGAGGCGCGAAGTTAAAAGCCAATGACAAATTATAAAGATACATTGTTTCTTCCTAGAACCGACTTTCCCATGAAAGCTGGGTTGGCGAAGCGTGAGCCGGAATTGTTAGCGCATTGGCAAGAAATGAATTTATGGGAGCGGCTGCGCGCAGATGCAAAAGGGCGCGAGAAGTTCATCCTTCACGACGGTCCTCCTTACGCAAATGGTAATCTACATATTGGCCATGCGCTTAATAAAATCTTAAAAGATGTCATCAATCGTTCGCAGCAGATGTCCGGCAAGGATGCATATTATGTGCCTGGTTGGGATTGCCATGGCCTGCCTATCGAGTGGAAAATAGAAGAGCAGTACCGTGCTAAAGGAAAAGATAAGGACACGGTGCCGGCGTTAGAGTTCCGCCAAGAATGTCGCGACTTTGCAACCAATTGGATCAACGTTCAACGTGAAGAATTTAAACGCCTCGGCGTGATTGGCGATTGGAATAATCCTTATCTTACCATGAATTTTAAGGCCCAGGCTCGAATTGCTGCCGAAATTGGTAAGTTCTTGGTGAATGGGTTGTTGTATCGCGGGTCCAAGCCGGTGATGTGGTCTGTCGTGGAAAAGACGGCCTTGGCTGAGGCCGAGGTTGAGTATGAGGATTATGAATCAGATCAAATTTGGGTGAAGTTTTCAATTAACGTCAAGAGTGCGCCGGAAGAGCTTCATGGCACATTTTTAGTTATTTGGACGACGACGCCTTGGACAATCCCCGGCAATCGGGCAATTTGTTTTTCACCTCGAATTTCCTACGGGCTTTACGAAGTTACCGATGCGCCGGATGACAATTGGGTCGCTGTAGGAGAAAGATTGGTGATTTCCGATGGGCTTGCTGAAGAAGTGTTTGAACAATCTCGCGTAGTGGGGTTTCGGCGAATTTGCGACGTCCATTCAGATACGCTTGAGGGTCTTGTTTGTGCCCATCCTCTGAAATCGTTAGGCTATGAGTTTCCGGTACCCTTACTTTCCGGAGAGCACGTGACAGATGATACTGGTACTGGTTTTGTGCATACAGCACCGGGCCACGGTGTAGAAGATTTTGAAGTATGGATGGCGAATAAGACCGATTTAGACGAGCGCGGCATTAAAACCACGATTCCATACACCGTCGATGGTGATGGATTCTTCACCGACGAAGCGCCCGGCTTCGATGGTAAGCGGGTTTTGACGGAAAAGGGAAAGAAGGGTGATGCGAACGAGGCGGTAATTTTAGCATTGCAAAGAGTAGCATCTTTGGCAGCTCGTAGTCGGCTAAAGCATCAGTACCCGCATTCCTGGCGATCTAAAAAACCGGTTATTTTTCGGAACACACCGCAATGGTTTATCTCCATGGATAGCGCACCGAACGGCGATGGCGATTCTTTGCGGAAAATTGCTTTGGAACAAATCGAAAAAACAAGTTGGTTTCCCTCTCAAGGGAAAAACCGCATTGGCGGGATGATTGAAGGTAGGCCCGACTGGGTAATCTCACGGCAACGGGCTTGGGGCGTTCCTATACCGGTCTTTGTTCATAAAGAAACTAATGAACCGCTTCGAGACGCGGCGGTTGTAGATCGAATTGTTGCTGCGTTCGAGGAAGAGGGAGCCGATGCTTGGTATGCAAGCGAGCCGTCGCGCTTTCTAGGCGACGCCTATAATGCGAATGATTACGAGCAGGTTCGCGATGTAGTCGATGTTTGGTTTGATTCAGGCTCAACGCACACATTTGTGCTGGAAGATCGTCCAGAGTTGGAATGGCCCGCAGCACTGTATTTGGAGGGTTCCGATCAGCACCGGGGTTGGTTTCATTCTTCACTTCTGGAGGCCTGTGGCACTCGCGGCCGGGCACCTTATGATGCCGTGCTTACCCACGGATTTGTATTGGCGGAAGATGGGCGGAAAATGTCGAAATCCCTCGGCAATGTTGTAGCGCCCCAACAGGTAATTGAACAGAATGGTGCGGAGACGCTGAGGCTATGGGTTGCCGCGTCTGACTATTCCGACGACTTACGGATCGGGGCGGAGATCATAAAGCAGCTGACAGATTCCTATCGCCGTTTGCGGAATACGCTTCGCTATTTACTCGGCAATTTAGATGGTTTTACAGATGCGGAGAAAGTTGATGCCGCTGATATGCCCGAACTTGAGCGATGGATATTGCATCGTTTGTGGGAAATCGACAGGGAAGTGCGCACTGGTTACGGTACTTATGACTTTCACGGTTTGTTTCGAACATTGCATGATTTTTGTGCTAATGATTTATCGGCTTTTTATTTTGATATTCGGAAAGATTGTCTTTATTGCGACCCCGCCAGTTCCCCTGGTCGCCGCGCGGCCCGGACCATTTTGGACGAATTATTCTCCTGCTTGACCGCATGGCTGGCACCTATTTTGTGCTTCACTACGGAAGAAGCTTGGATGTGTCGAAATCCCGATAGCGGCGACAGTGTACATCTCCGGCAATTCCCGGAAATTCATGAGGGTTGGCGCGACGATGTTTTGGCCGAAAAATGGCGGAAGGTCGGCAATATTCGACGGGTTGTGTTGGGCGCTCTAGAGATAGAGCGGATAGAAAAACGCATCGGTTCAAGTCTGCAGGCTGCTCCTGATGTCTATTTAACAGCAGATTATCTTGATGCTTTGGAAGGTTTAGATGTGGCGGATTTAGCAATCGTCTCCTCAATACATTTACACGAGGGCACTGCGCCTGATGGGGCGTTTCACTTGCCTGAATTAGAAGGTATTGCTGTTGTACCCGCGCTGGCTGTTGGCGAGAAGTGTGCCCGGTGTTGGAAATTTCTGCCTGACGTAGGTATTGACCCTTCTGCACCAGACCTTTGCGGACGTTGCGCGGTTGCCGTGAAAGATCATTTAGAGGCTGCGGAATGATGCTTAGGCGTGGACTGTCTTTTGCAGCCCTCATCGCAATATTGGATAAATTGAGCAAGTGGGTTGTCTTATTGTGGGTTATGGCTCCCCCTAAGGTGATCTTTGTCACCGATTTTTTTAATTTGGTATTTGTATGGAATAGAGGTGTTAGCTTTGGGTTTTTTCAAAGTGATTCAATTTGGGGGCCGATTTTGCTCAGCTGTATAACCTTCGGGATCATTGTTTTTTTGTATTTTTGGTTAAAAAATGCCGAAACACTGCTGACCGCGATCGCTCTTGGTTTGATGATGGGCGGCGCAATAGGCAATTTAATTGATCGAGTCGCACACCAAGCGGTGTTAGACTTCCTCGATATTCATGCTTTTGGCTATCATTGGCCTGCGTTTAATATAGCGGATACCGCGATTACCGTTGGTGTCGTGATAATTATTATGGAAAGCTTGTTTGAACGAAAAGAAAAATCCATTTAATTTCATAAAAGTTTGTGAAAATGGAGTTGTGTGGTCTATGAGCAATGTTATTGCAAAGCATTTTTTAGCCCTATTGGCTGGAGCGGTGATGTGCGGATGCGTATTGATCGATGATACGCGTAATTCAGGCCCCGATGAATTTGGTGTGGTGTCGCGGGCTCCTTTGGCACAGCCGCCCGATTTTTCACTTCGTCCCCCCCGCGCCGGCGCAAAACGCCCGAATGAAGTTGAAACCCGCGAAGAGGCCCGAAGGCGCCTATTTGGCCGTTCGGCCAGCCGTAAAGGCGGCGTACCAGAACGCGGTGCAAATGATCCGAGGTCAGACGGAGAGAGAGCTTTGCTTCATAAAGCCGACGCGTTGGATGCGGATCCATCCGTTCGTGAGGCTGTTGCGCGCGAAAGTGGTGTGATTCAGGAAGACAAATCCTTTGTGGACTCATTAGTGTTCTGGAAACCCTCTAATAAGAACGAAGCTATTGTAGATCCTGCAAGCGAAGCAAAGCGGCTGCGGAGAAACGAGGCTTTGGGTAAATTGCCTACAGATGGGTCTACGATCACTAAGAAAAATTGAGTTCCTACCCCTTTAAAATTATTCAGGAACCCACGAAGATGCTGCGTGCTTCGAAAATTGCTTTGTGTCTGGTTTTGACGTGTGTGGCTTGTGCTACGACTAATGCGGCTTTTGCGAAGGTATTTAGCCCAGAAACCTTCAGCCTAAAAAACGGACTACAGGTAGTGGTGGTTTCCAATCACCGGGCGCCTGTGGTCACGCAACTTTTAATTTACAAAGTTGGTGCTATGGACGAGCCGGCTGGTAAATCTGGCGTTGCCCATTTTTTAGAACATTTAATGTTCAAAGGCACCAAGAACCTTAAGGCCGGGGAGTTTTCGGCAATCGTGGCACGGAATGGCGGCCAGGAAAATGCATTCACAAGCCAGGATTATTCCGGTTACCACCAGACCTTTGCTGCAGATCGCCTTGATACGATGATGCGCATTGAAGCTGAACGTATGCGAAATCTATTGCTGACGAAAAAAGACATTGAGCCTGAACGTAAAGTAGTTCTTGAAGAGCGAAATAGCCGGGTGAACAACAATCCGAGCGCCCTGCTGCGCGAAGAGGTTAATGCGGCATTTTATCTCAATCACCCCTACCGCGTCCCTGTAATTGGCTGGGAACACGAAATTAAGGCGTTGACGCTAGAAGACTTGGTAAAGTTTTATCACCAGTGGTATGCGCCCAATAACGCGGTATTAATTTATGCAGGTGATGTTAGCGTAGAGAAAATTCGGCCATTAGTTGAAAAGCACTACGGAAAAATTCCCTCAGCTTCCATGCCGAAGCGTGTCGTCTGGTAGGAGCCGCCACAGCAGACTGATCGACGTATAACACTTCGTCATGCGCAGGTGCGTCAGCCTAGTTGGTCCCGAAAAATTATGGCGCCCGGGATTCAGTCAGGTAATCTATCGATGGTTTATGCCCTCGAAGTTCTTAGCGAGATAATTGGCGGCGGCACAACGAGCCGGCTCTATCGCTCGCTTGTGGTGGAGCAGAAAATCGCTGTTAACGCAGGTGCTTGGTATAACGGATATAATCGTGGGCCTGGCTCTATCGGCTTTTATGGGACTCCTTTGCAGGGTAAATCCGTTTTGGATGTAGAAGCGGCTATGACAAAAGAGCTTATGAGACTTCTCAAAAACGGCGTTTCGGAGCAGGAAGTCAGCGAAGCTATAACCCGGCTACAAAATGCAGCTGTTTATGCACGCGATGGACTATATGCGCCGGCTAGTATTGTTGGCGAAGCTTTAGCGCTCGGTTTGACGCTTGAAGATGTGGAAGAATGGCCGGAACGAATTGGTAAAATTAAGGTTAAAGCTGTAAACGAAGTTATCAAATTAGTATTAGGACGGAAGGGTTCGGTGACCGCGATTTTGCTGCCGAAGGATATGTGATGATAGTTTCATTGCGGATTTTTTTGGCTGTTCTCGTTTTCATCATTGGCATATTCAGTATTTTTACTCCTGCTTCTGCAGCAAAAATAGAATCCATTAAAAGCTCAAGTGGTATTACGGCGTGGCTCGTCCATGATCCGTCTATGCCCCTAATTTCTATGAATTTTAGTTTTAGAGAGACGGGTGCATCCCTAGATCCGGAAGGCAAAGGTGGTCGTGCTAATATGGTCTCGGCACTACTGGACGAAGGGGCGGGTGATTTAGGCAGTCAGGCATTTCAACGTCAGTTGGAAAACCAATCGATTCAACTCAGTTTTAACGCCGGCCAGGATTCTTTCGGTGGCAGTCTTAAGACGCTCAATAAATATAGAGATAGTGCAATAAAACTAACCGCACTGGCGTTGACGAAACCACGGTTTGATAAAGACGCCGTTGAGCGCATTCGTGCCCAAATCCTGACAGGTCTTAAAAGTCGGTCTTCACGTCCGGGATATATTGCGAGTCGAGTTTGGTCTAAGGCGATTTACGGCAAGCATGCTTATGCACGCCCTATTACTGGTACGCAGAAATCTGTTGAAGGACTGTCTGTGGAGGATTTGAAATCGTACGTTCTGGAGAGTTTTTCGCGCGACCGGCTTATCGTCAGCGTGGTTGGCGACATGACGGCGAGCGAGCTAAAACCCATGTTGGAAAAAGTTTTTGGAGGGCTGCCGGCAAAAGCACCGAGACGAAAAATTCAAAATGCTAATCTTCGTTCAAAGGGAGCGCTAATAGTGGTGAAAAAAGATATTCCGCAAAGCGTGGTCATATTCGGACAAAAAGGCGTGACACGTTTCGATCCAGATTTCTATGCAGCTTACGTTATGAACCACATTTTAGGTGGCGGTAGTTTTACATCGCGGCTTTATAACGAGGTGCGCGAGAAACGGGGTCTTGCCTACTCCGTATACACTTATCTTAGTCCACGCCGGGCAGCACCTTTGCTAGCAGGTCGCTTGTCAACTGCAAATGATCGTGTTGCCGAATCGCTCAGGGTTTTGCGGGAGGAATGGCAACGGATAGCGGTTAAAGGTGTCTCTGAAGCCGAACTAAAGAACGCAAAGAAGTTTATTAATGGGTCGTTCCCGCTTCGCTTTTCAAGTTCGGACCGGATTGCCGAGTTGCTAGCTACGCTGCAATATTATCGTCTTGGCCCTGATTATTTGAGAAATCGGCGGCATTTGATCAATGCAGTCAGCTTAAGCCAGATCAAAAAATTGGCAAAAAGGGTGATCGATACGGAAGCACTAACTATTACTGTTGTTGGTGATCCGAAGGGGATAAAAGCGACGGGAAAAGTGCCCTTGGTCGATTACTAGAAAACTCGACTAATAGCGCTGCTTCGTCATTGGAGTTTGCCGTGACAATGCTTGTACTTTTTCCCTGATCAGCATGGGCAGGGTGCATTGCGGGCTACTTTGCCCCATGTACTGGGGTCTTCAGGGTCAATTGTAGCTGCAGATTGCCGGTTCCTAATTGGAGCAATGCTCTCCTCAATGGGTGTGGCCTCTGCATCTGTAACTAGGTAAGGATCTTCCCGTGATTCCATCATTTCAGGGTAGTTTTCTGATTTAACTTCCAGCATCGGCATTTCGGCCTTCATTTCAATGTCGGCCAGTAGTGTAGTGACGGATTCACGTATTCGATTAAGAAGGTCTTCGAAGATTTCAAAGGCTTCTTTTTTATACTCATTCAACGGGTCGCGCTGACCATATGCACGCAGGCCGATACCTTGGCGTAAATGATCGAGTTGTAGGAGATGGTCTTTCCAGTTTTGGTCAAGAATTTGCAGTAATAGGCTTTTTTCCGCGATCCGCATCATATCTGGACCATAATTTGCTGATTTTTCTGCCATTTTAGTGTCGAGCGCGTCGCAAACCCGCTCACAAATTTCTTGTTCTGCAATGCCTTCTTCCGCTGCCCAATCGCTGATTGGAAGATCCATGGCGAACATTCGTTTACAGTCGCCTTGCAACGCATCCAGTGTCCATTGCTCCGGCATTGCACTTTCGGGAATGTGCTGTGCTACCAAATCTTCGATCAAATCGTGGCGCATTTCAATAATAGTCGCATTCACATCATCAGAACGCATTAGCTCTTTGCGTTGTTCAAATATAACTTTGCGTTGGTCGTTCATAACGTCGTCGAAACGGAGTAACTGCTTACGAATTTCGAAATTGCGCTCTTCCACCTTTTCTTGCGCCTTCGCAAGGGCTTTATTAATCCAGGGATGAATGATTGCTTCGCCGTCCTCAAGGCCTAGCTTTCGCAACATGCCGTCCATGCGTTCGGAACCAAAAATTCGCATAAGGTCGTCTTCAAGGCTGACGAAGAACTTTGATGCGCCTGGGTCGCCTTGGCGGCCTGCTCTGCCTCGCAATTGGTTGTCGATGCGTCTTGACTCATGACGCTCTGTGCCCAGTACGAATAATCCGCCAGCTTCGAGGACTATTTGCCGATTGGCTTCAATATCATTCTTTATGGCTTTTAGTTTTTCTGGGTCTACCTCTTCGATCACCATGGTACCCAATTCTTTAGCAAGGCGCATTTCCAGGTTGCCACCAAGTTGAATATCGGTGCCACGGCCGGCCATATTGGTTGCGATAGTAACTGCCCCCGGCATACCCGCATCCGCTATTATAAATGCTTCTTGCTCGTGATGTCGGGCGTTTAGAACGCTATGTTTGATTTTTCCTTTTTTGAGAAAATCAGCTAGCTCTTCCGATTTTTCAATGCTGACCGTGCCAACCAAAACCGGTTGTTTGCGCGCTAGGCATTCCTGAATTTGTTCTAAAATGGCCTGATATTTTTCGAGCGTCGTGCGGTAAACTTCGTCATCCATATCAGCGCGAACCATGTCGCGATTTGTTGGGACTTCGATCACTTCAAGCGAATAAATTTCCGCAAATTCTCCGGCTTCCGTCATTGCGGTGCCCGTCATGCCAGCCAATTTTGGATAAAGGCGGAAATAATTTTGGAATGTGATAGACGCTAGTGTTTGGTTTTCTTGCTGTACTTCTACTTTTTCTTTCGCTTCCAACGCTTGATGTAAGCCGTCAGAGTAGCGCCGACCTTCCATCATTCTTCCAGTAAATTCATCGATAATTATGACTTTATTGTCCTTAACAATGTAATCTGTATCACGTTGGAATAGAGTATGAGCGCGTAACGCTTGATTTGCATGATGAACCAATGAAATGTTCTGCAAGTCGTACAAGTTTCCCTCACTTAGCATACCGGATTTGGCAAGCAGTTCTTCAATGCGCTCTTGGCCTTCCTCTGTGAGATTTACCGTGCGTTGTTTTTCGTCCTTTTTGTAATGCTCTTCAGTAAGTTGGGGGATTAACGCGTCTACCTTGCGGTATTCGTCGGCAAAATCATCTGTTGGGCCTGAAATAATGAGCGGCGTTCGTGCTTCGTCGATGAGGATCGAATCTACTTCGTCAACGATGGCAAAATTAAATTCACGCTGAACCATTTCCTCCAAGTGAAATTTCATATTATCGCGTAAATAGTCGAATCCGAATTCGTTGTTGGTGCCGTATGTAATGTCAGCGGAATACTCAATCTGGCGTTTAGCATCGTCTAGCTCGTGGACTATGCAACCGACTGTCATGCCGAGAAAACCGTATATTTGGCCCATCCACTCCGAATCGCGTTTTGCTAGATAATCGTTGACGGTTACGACATGAACGCCCTTACCTTCTAAAGCGTTTAGGTAAACCGGCAGGGTGGATACCAAAGTTTTACCTTCACCTGTCTTCATTTCGGAAATTTTTCCCTGATGGAGCACCATGCCGCCGAGTAACTGAACATCGTAATGCCGTTGTCCGAGGGTACGTTTTGCCGCTTCGCGAACCGTAGCAAAAGCATCAACTAGAATGTCGTCCAGTGTTTCCCCGCCTTCTAGACGCTCACGCAACCAAGCGGTCCGAGCACTCAAAGCGCCGTCGTCCAGCACTTCCATCTCTTTTTCTAGGGCGTTTATCGCATCGACCTGTGGCTGCATTTGGCCTAAAATACGGTCGTTGACGGTGCCGAACATCGATTTAAGCAATCCGCCTAGCATGAAATCCTCAGCGCGTTAAAATTATTGTTATGGTTATTGCGTAGTGCAGTATCAGTGTGTGAGATAGTTATGCTGTGGGCTACTGTCAATCAAACTCTAGAAACCTTGTATGCATTCATAAGGTGTGCATTATGCCAATGGATATAAATGACCACGTTTTATTATGAACATTAAGCCTCATTTTAAGGATTTATCCATGGTTCGTGTAGCACTATTTGGTATGGCCGCAATTGTTTCGTTTACGCTTCTGTCATCCAAGGAAAGCTTGGCAGAAGAAGGTGTTCTGTTGTCTCAGTCGACCTCAGGAACTACGGGTGCTGCAAAAAAAATAGTTGTGGCTCGTGTTGTGGGAGAGCCAATTTACCAACAAGATATAATCAGCGCTTTCCGCGCCTTGCCGCCGCGAGTTCGCCGTGCGGGCCTCAATCGTCATTATTCGAGCCTGCTGGAATCAGTTATTGTCGCAAAAATGCTAACTTTATATGGCAGACGTTTGAAATTGGAGAATGATCCCCGAGTAAAACGCCAGTTAAAACGTGCGGAGGATGCTCTGGTTCGAGATGTCTACCTGGGCGATTTAGTAAGAAAGCAGATTACCGATAAGATATTGAGGGACGAGTATAAAATTCTAGCAAAGAGAAATGAAGGGATTGAAGAGGTACGGGCGCGCCATGTCTTGTTGCAAACGGAGTCTAAAGCCAAAGAAATTATTAATTTTATAAATACGGGTCAAAATTTTGCTGAATTGGCGAAAAAATACTCCATAGGCCGAACTGCGTCTCGGGGCGGCGATCTCAATTATTTTAAGATAGATGAAATGGTGAAGCCTTTTTCTGACGCAGCTTTCGCTTTGAAGGTGGGGCAGGTAACGCAAAAGCCGGTCAAGTCAGACTTTGGGTGGCATGTTATTAAACTCGAAGATCGTCGTAAGAGAAAGATGCCAACTTTTGAGAAAATGCGTCCTATGCTTAGACAAAAGGTGGGCCAAAAGTTCAGCAACCAGGTTGTATCGGACCTGTTAGCGCAGACAAAAGTTCAGCGCTTTTCTTTTGATGGTAAGACGGCCCGCGCTGCTCCTCAGGAATCGGTTTCACCGCCTGCTGCGCCAAAGCCTTCTCGGTAATTGATTGTGTTGAAGCGCTCACCATTAGCGCCGACTGACTTTCCGTTTTTACCGACGGTTGATGGCGTTCGGGTTGCTGGCCTATCCACGGGATTGAAGAAAGGTAAGAAGCGTGACCTCTTTGTTGCTGATTTGCAAGCGGGAACGACTATAGCGGGAAAATTCACGTCTTCCCAGTGCCCCTCTGCACCGGTTGACTGGTGCCGACAGGTTATAAGGCGCGGCAAAGCGCGCACTATTATTGTCAATTCAGGAAATGCCAACGCGTTTACTGGAAAAGCCGGTGATCAAACCGTTGCGGAGACGATCAAGGCCGCTGTTCGCCATTTTGATTGCCGAAAGGCGGAGGTGTTCCTGGCATCGACCGGCGTCATCGGAGAGCCATTGCCCCCCAAAGCGATCGGTGAAAGACTGCCAGGTGCGGTGAAGGCGCTAACACCGAACGGTTGGTCTGACGCTGCAGATGCCATTCGTACTACCGATACTTTCTCAAAAGGCGCCTGTATTGAAACCGAAATAGCCGGTTCGCCGGTTCGGATCGTTGGTATAGCGAAGGGTTCGGGTATGATAGCGCCGGATATGGCAACGATGCTGAGCTTTATTTTCACTGATGCTAAAATTCCGGCTCCGACGCTTCAAAAACTTCTCGATTATGGTACAGATAGGAGCTTCAACTCCATTACTGTCGATAGCGATACTTCGACCAGTGATACAGTGTTATTGGCAGCAACAGGCGCCGCAAGTCATAAGTCAGTGTCTGGGCCGGCTCAAGCGCATTTGCGGCACTTCCGACAAGCTTTGACAGATTTGATGATCGACCTTGCAACGCAAGTGGTACGCGATGGCGAAGGTGCTACTAAGTTTATTACTATCGATGTAACTGGCGCTGCATCAGCGAGAGCGGCAAAACGCATAGGTCTCGCGATTGCGAATTCTCCTTTGGTGAAAACTGCTATCGCCGGTGAGGATGCAAATTGGGGGCGTATTGTGATGGCGATTGGGAAGGCCGGAGAGAAGGCTGACCGTGATAAGTTGTCAATCGCGATGGGGGGCATTCCAATTACGAAAAACGGTAGGCTTATTGATGCGTATAGAGAAGCGCCGATTGCAAGGCACCTTAAAGAGCAAAGTGTTACCATTGAAGTTGATGTCGGCGTCGGCGCTGGCAAAGCGCGCGTGTGGACCTGTGATTTGACTCACGACTATATCAGCATTAATGCTGATTACCGCAGTTAAAATCATGTCACAAACTGGTGACGGCTGTTGGCAATTACCGCGTCAAGGGGTGGCAAAGCCGATATTGCTAGTCGTTGCCGCGGCGTTGGTCGACCCGGATGGGCGTGTGCTAATTGCAAAGCGTCCGGCTGGGAAGCCCATGGGCGGTCTTTGGGAGTTTCCTGGCGGAAAGGTGAAGGATAATGAAACGCCGGAGATAGCGCTGGTGCGTGAACTTGCGGAAGAAATCAACATCGACACTAAAACTAGCTGCCTTGCGCCCTTTACTTTTGCAAGCCATATCTATGATAAATGTCACCTCTTAATGCCGTTATACCTTTGCCGTGTTTGGCAAGGAATTCCCCAGGCCCAGGAAGGTCAAACCCTGAAATGGGTCTATCCAAATAGATTAGGGGATTTTCCAATGCCGCCTGCGGACAAGCCGCTTGTAGCTATGTTGCGAGATTTTCTTTAGTCGTTTTGGAAGAACGGTACGCCGGCATTTTTTTGCTGTAATAATTTTCGGTAGGCAATCGATAGTGCTGTGATCTCTGCAGCTAACGTTACGTAGTTGCAGAATCCCGAAGCCAGAGCTGTAATTAGGCGTCCGGTTAAATGGCCGTTGATGCCAAGGCCTGTAACAAAGGACTGAACAAAAGATCCGATGGCGAAGGCGCCAAGCATCATGGGCAGAGCTGCGCCCAAAGTTATGCCGACGAGTGACCAGCTATTACCCTGGCCAAGTCTCCAGATGGCAGTAGGGCCATACCTTTCATCTACAGCAGTTGCCGGTAGCCACAAGGATAAGCGTGCATACAGTAACAGCGCAATCGTCATAACTATTGTTGAGCCCAACAGGCTAATTCCTTGGGGGGGCACTGCTGACATGCCGATGACACCAGACATTGTGGAAATGATAAAGCCGATGATAGCGATAATGATAGTCGGTGAAAGGCTAATTAGGGCGACGCATAGAAAAATGCTAATTAATCTTATAAAGAATACTGTCTTACGTCCGTCCCAACGAAGGGCCTCCCAGAATGTACTAGTTTCCGATGAACGCAAAAATCGACGATGCCAGGCAACGCTAAACATCACGTACAAAAATACTGCAGGTACAAGCCTCACCGCCCAGGCTTGGTAGGTAATTCTGCCATCTTGCATGGGAAAGAACGCTATCGCGATCACATCGGCAAAAGCCAAAATTAAAACCGGAAGAGCGCTCATACGCGCAAAGTCGTTTCTATTTGCCCAAAGAAATTCATATGCTTCACTTATTGTCAGAAAGATTTCGAGCCGGTTGGGCGTTTGTTGATCGAACATTCTCTATGCGTCCTCAGTTTTTATGTCTGGGGTTTTGCCTTTTCTCCGGCAGACAATTCAAGTGAATTCAATGCGTCCGCTAATCTGCCTCGAGCACTTCCTGGTTTGAGCGGCTTCGGTTGGGTGTCTGCGGGGGTCCAGCCATGCAAATAAAGCACTTCAAAGGTCGCGGGGATGCGCCCTTCGTCATTGGCAAAGCGTTCATGGTAAATTTCCGCCGCACGCGCGAACAATAGGCGACGGGGAACGGCGCGTGGCATTTCGACTAGGGCATTACTTTCGCCCATCCCTCTAAGGTCCGCCATTAGTTTAAATGCATTGTCGTATGTAACCGTGATTTTATCTTGGTCGGTGACAGGTAACGCAAACCCCGCCCTCTGTAGCAAACCACCCGCATCACGGATATCCGCAAAGGGCGACACCCTTGGCCCAGCACCTCCGGTAATTTCCATTTCTGCTTCCATTAGGCTGGACCGAAGTTCTATTAGTGTATCACCACCTAAGAATGCTGCGAGAAAGAGACCGTCTGGTTTTAATGCCTGGCAGATTTGTAGCAAGGTTCCAGGCAAATCATTTGTCCAATGAAGGCAAAGATTGCTCACAACTAAATCCAAACTGTTTTTGGCAATTGGCAAAAATTCTTCGTCAAGAACCAGATAGGGTAAAGCAACCGTCTTGCGGTAAGCGGTGGTCAAATCTGCGGTGATTGCCGTTCGTTCAGTGATTACTGGGTGCCGCGCACCCAAGTTGAACGTTACCTCAAAGGCACGATCAATATCTAGTAACCGATCTGTTAGACGGTCTTTGATTTCGCGAAACAAAAAATCATGCTCGCAAAAATTCGCTGCGGCGCGGCTTCTTTTTTGGCGCACTCGTTTTCGGTCAAATATATGAATTGGCTGGGACACGGCGTCACTATGCATAGGTTTAAAATATTAATCTATGGCAACAAACTTTCACCTCAAAACCAGTATCGCGTTACCGAAGGTGCATCAAATATTTTTAGCGTAGTCCGCTATTCAACACATCTGCAGGACAGCATGTCTGGGCTTATCTGGAATCGGAACCCCGCTAGGGCCTTTTGCCTAAGCCTGTTTATAAAATGCAAACGAGTTAATTGTGAGATAACTTTTCAAGACTGGCGTAACGCTGGAGGAATGTGCGAAAGTGTCGTTAAATTTGGGTGTGGCTTGCGCCGTTTATATAACTCGTGACCGCAAGCCATGCGCAAAAGCGTTCAATATACAACATCAAATCAATGGATTAAAAATGTGGCTAAAGTAGAAATTTATACCGCACCTCTTTGCGAATTTTGCCATCGCGCTAAAAGATTATTTTCTCAGAAAAATGTCGAATTTACTGAGGTTGACGTGATCATTCAGCCCGAACAGAAAAAGTTGATGGTTACACGCGCTAATGGCGCGACTTCTGTTCCACAAATTTTTATAGGAGACCAACATGTAGGTGGGTGTGATGATCTATTTGCTCTTTAAGCTGCTGGAAAACTTGACCCAATGCTGGAGCGTTAGTTGGTAACTGACCTAAAGGTCGCCTGTGTTCAGACATCGTCTTCAACGAGTGTCGCGGCAAATATTAGGGCCTCTTCCAAAATGATTAGAGAAGCCGCCGCCAAGGGTGCTTCTTTGATAACTTTGCCAGAGGTTGTCAACATTTGCCAGCGACGTGGTACACTAGCCAAAGCAGCGGCTAGGCTAGAGCAAGAGGATCCCTCTCTCGCGGCTTACCGGGCTCTGTCGAAGGAATTAGGCGTTTGGATACTCATAGGCTCTCTCGCCTTAAGATTGGGAGATGACGAGAGGCTCGGAAATCGCTCATTCTTAATTTCTTCAGACGGGAAAGTTGTGGCGCGGTATGACAAGATTCATATGTTTGATGTTAATCTCGCCGATGGGAGTACATTTCGTGAATCAGAAACCTATCGGCCCGGCGATGGCACATCAGCGGCAGATACGCCTTGGGGTACCCTTGGTCTCACCATTTGTTATGATGTTCGTTTCCCTTACCTTTACCGTGCCCTGGCTCAAGCGGGTGCCGGCATCATTACAGTGCCCTCCGCGTTTACGCGGCGCACTGGCGAAGCTCATTGGCATGTACTATTGCGGTCGCGTGCTATCGAGACTGGCACTTTCATTGTGGCACCAGCGCAGTGCGGTGATCATGAAGATGGTCGTAAAAGTTACGGGCATTCCTTAATAGTCGATCCGTGGGGAAAAGTTTTGGCGGACGGAGGGGAAGAAATTGGGATTGTCTATGGAGATATAGACCTTAGTAAAATCGACGAAGCTCGCTCTATGATACCCTCCCTTTTACACGATAAACCGATTTAGTGGCTTGGCATGAAGGCGTTTAAAAGGTGCGGGCGGCAATCCTTTGTACGATAGCCTGTGATGGATAGTGCAAAGTTCGCTGTTCATAAGCAAGTACTTGGCAATGGCCTCGGATACGTTCGAAAAGCTCGCCTTTTTGCAACAAAAAATCCGGATTTCGCGGGTGGCCGTATTGTTCGTTACCCTTGGCGAATGTTTCGTAGATTAATAGGCCGTCTAATTGCGATAGTAATCGCCTAAAGTTGGGTCGCCACAGATGGTTGGCGACAACCATGCACTGAAACTGTTTCGTTCCGAGCGGCCAAGGACCGGCCTCCAAGTCTCCCGCAATTATTTGAGCATTTGGGTGTTCGAGTAAATCGCTCACTTCGGCAATATCTTTATCGACGAATGTCACTTGGTAGCCTTTGTTTAGAAAAAACGCCCCTGGCGCCCCGATCCGCAGGCTACGTCTAAGACTGCGCTATCATGAGTTACACGGTGAGCGAACCGTTTAACCCAATCGGATTCTTGAGACTCATGGTGATTAGGGATATGGATTGGCTTGCTATTTTTTCTTTTCAGTACCATTTACAAAGTGAAAAAGTGTTTCTTTAATTCAGTCGGGCGTAAAAAAACATGATTTTGTTTAATCTTCGTTGCAGTAAAGAACATCAATTCGAGGCTTGGTTTAAAGACGGTGCTACTTTTGAAAAACAAAGTAAAGCAGGTGAAGTTGCGTGTCCTGTTTGTGGTGATTGTAACATTGTTAAGGCGCCGATGGCGCCGCGCATTGCATCGGCCCGAAATAGCACTTCGGAAGAGGCCAAACAAAAAAAATTCTCTGAATTGCGTCAAATGATGGTCAAAGTGCGCGAAGAAGTCGAAAAAAACTGTGATTATGTGGGCAGCGAGTTTGCTGAAGAAGCGCGCAAAATACATTATGACGAAGCGGAAAGCCGTAATATTTATGGCGAGACAACTGATGATGACGCACGTGCTTTGGAGGAAGAGGGCGTAGCGTTTGCCCGAATTCCCTGGGTTTCACGTACCGATAGTTAACCGAGAATTCTAATATTAGGCACTTGTTGTTAGTATTTAATGGTTATCTTATCGCGTGTAAAAATAGCACAGCTATTGCAGATTAACGTTATGGCGTTAGGCTAATAATCCGTGCAAGTTTGCGCACGAGCAAACCATAGGAGGAAACAATGGCAAAACTCCGCCATATTGCGATTGCGGTCCGGGATTTGGAAGAAGCAGCAAAATTTTATGAAGAAGCATTTGGCCTGGAACGGGTTAGGCAATCCGATGTAGCAGTAATGATGTCTGATGGAGTAGTCAGTCTAGCTATTTTAGATATTAAAAAAAACAACAACGCTGAAGATGAACGCGGCAATGATTTTGTCGGCATCCATCATTTGGGTTTCCTTGTCGACGATATCGAAGAGGGTGCGTTGGCAATCGAGAATGCTGGTGGCGTCTATCACGGCCAAGTAAAAAATGTCGGCAAGGGGCCGAAATATGAACGTAAATACAGGGATCTGAACGGTATTGTTTTCGACGTAGCTGTGGCGGATCATGCGCGCAGTTCTTGGTGTCTTGACGTAAAATAAGCCCCGAATTAATAGGAAATCGTTAAATTATTATTGGTATGTTGCTTTTAAATTGCTTGGTGGTGATGGTCGTTTCGCGGTGGCAAGTTCGTTGTCCCCATCTCCATTAACCGTTTGTGGAATAAAGTTTCAACTCGGTAAGGCGGGCTGGTCGATGTTGGCCAAATAAATTTTTCACGGGAACCTCTCAAGCCTTTCTTGCTGGGATAAGGTTTGTAATTACTATTGAGTATTGTTGTGTGAAGTTGGGATTGAGTATCGAGTGTGAGCCTAGAAAAAATACAGGTCGCTATTTGGTGTCAGAAGAGAATTAGGCTTTTTCCGCATCTATTCACGAAACTCAGAAATGTGTTACTACGAAGAGGACGATTGGGTCTGTGGATTGTATCGACGACGCGGGTCATGACAAAATAATACCGTGGCTATTCCTTGATCAATTTTTCTGTCACTGCCATATAATTGACGTCTAAACTATTTGGCGCTAGCTGCCAGCGGTCCCTCAAAGGGTCGTAACGGAGGCCCATAAGCTCGGTTATCTCTAGGTCTAACGGCCGGCAAGCGGCGGCGAGTTCGGAGGGTTTAACAAATTTTTGCCATTCATGTGTCCCCCGAGGTAGCCATCTCAGCAAATATTCAGCACCCACGATAGCGAGCATAAACGATTTGGCCGTACGATTGAGGGTCGCAAGAACCATAAGCCCGCCGGGCCTAACCAATTGCGCGCACTCGCCCAGGAATTTATGAATGTCCGCCACATGCTCAATCACTTCCATATTAACGACGGCATCAAATTGTTTTCCTTTTGCGGCTAGCTGTCCAGCGGTCGCGTAGTGATAATCGATATCAAGTGCCATTTTTTGTGCATGGATTCGGGCAATTTCGATGTTTCTTTCAGCTGCATCTACCGCTGTCATGGTTGCTCCAAGTCGTCTTAACGGCTCGGTCATCAAGCCGCCGCCACAACCTATATCTAAAACGGTTAGGTCTTTGAGTGGATTAGTGGCCATCGGGTCACGTCCAAAATGGGCAGCGATACGGTCGCGTAGAAACCCAAGTCGGGCGGGGTTTAGCTTATGGAGCGGTTTAAACTTTCCATTCGCATCCCACCATTCTTCAGCCATGGCTGTAAATTTCTCGATCTCAGCGGCGTCGACGGTACCGTCGATAGGAATAAGTGATTCTTTATTCATCAATGGTTTAAGTCTTTCCTCAGATGTCTCATGCTTGCGTGCCTCGGTCCAAATGAGTATGGATACGCCGCTCTTTAAGGGCAACTACCCGATAATATTTAAGTTGATAAGGGTTTGCTGGGTCGATTTGTAAAGGTTTTCTTTTCTATGTCATTGGTTGTGATGAAATTCGGTGGTACCTCAGTTGCGGATCTCAATTGTATGCGCAATGCGGCACGGCGCGTCAAAGCCGAAATTGACGCAGGAAACCGTGCGGTTGTTGCAGTATCCGCAATGGCTGGTGTGACCAACAAATTGATAGGTTACGTCTCGGAATTGAGTGATCTGCACGGTGGTTGCGAAGCGGATTCAATCATTTCGTCAGGCGAGCAAATTTCCAGCGGATTGCTTGCGTTGGCGCTACACGAAATTGATGTGCCGGCTAGGTCCTGGCTCGCTTGGCAAGTTCCGATCGAAACCGATGGTGCTCATGGAAAAGCTCGGATTAAAAATATAGACCCCAGTAATTTGTTAACTTGTCTTGATGGCGGGGAGGTTCCGATTGTCGCCGGTTTCCAAGGTATTGACCCTAGAGGGCGGCTAACTACCCTCGGCAGAGGTGGTTCGGATACAAGTGCGGTTGCATTGGCGGCGGCACTCAAAGCGGACCAGTGTGATATCTACACTGATGTAGATGGCGTCTATACAAGTGATCCTAGAATTGTGACACGAGCGCAGAAGCTCGAAAAAGTTACCTACGAAGAAATGTTGGAGATGGCCTCTTTAGGTGCGCGAGTTCTGCAAACGCGCTCTGTTGAGCTGGCTATGAATCAAGCGGTGCGGTTACAGGTTAGGTCCAGCTTCGAGGATTCGGCCGGAACGTTTGTAGTGGATGAGGATGAAATCGTGGAACAGCAGGTGGTAAGCGGCATCACCTATAGTCGTGACGAAGCAAAGATAACATTAGTTGGCGTGCATGACCGGCCGGGTGCTGCCGCGGCTGTATTTGGGCCGCTAGCTAATGCCAATATTAATGTGGACATGATTGTTCAAAGCACAGCGTCAGATGGAAATAGCACGGATATTACTTTTACGGTCTTAAAAACTGATTTTGAGGGTGCGTTGGCGGTGATTAAGGCCTTCGGCGACGACCTGACTTTTGACGATATTTTAACCGATCAAGATGTCGTAAAAGTGTCGGTTATTGGCGTAGGTATGAGGAGTTATGCTGGCGTAGCTCAGAAAATGTTCGAAACGCTTGCGGAAAAGGGTATTAACATCCAGGTGATTTCTACCTCTGAGATCAAAATTAGCGTTTTGATCGCTGAGGAATATACTGAACTAGCATTGCGCGCTTTGCATGCGGCCTATCAGCTGGATGCACCGTAGAGCTTTTACACAGTTTATTTGAATTGATTTGATTGACGCAGCCTTGGCCAAAGCAGAAATGCTGATAAGTCTGAAGCGAAGGATCCGATGAACGCGAAAAAAAATTGGGTCGGTTCACGCCATCTGCTCCGGCAATTGCGGGATGTCATGGCAAGTGACGGTGCGCCGAGCGAACGGCTTGATCAAATCACTCACTTTATTGCTGAAGGTATGGTGGCGGAGGTTTGTTCCATATATGTACTGCGTCGCGGGGGTAAGTTGGTGCTTTACGGTACGGAGGGCCTGCGCAAAGATGCGATCTTTCGCACTCAATTAAACGTTGGTGAGGGGTTAATCGGTTATATTGCCGAACGGACTCGTTCTTTAGCGCTGGCTGACGCTCAGAACCATCCGCGTTTTGCCTATAAGCCTGAAACTGGGGAGGAAATTTTCCAGTCCCTATTGGGGGTTCCAATATTACGTAACGGACGAGTTTATGGCGTGCTTGCCATACAGAGTCAGTTGGCGCGTAATTTTGCCGAAGAGGAAATCGAAACTTTGGAAACCGTTGCCATGGTATTGGCAGAAATGATTTCCGGCGGTGACCTCCCGGAGATTGAAGATCGGGATGGGCTCGATCAAGTCATTGCGGTGCACCCGGAAATCCTGAGTGGCTCACGGCTAAATGCCGGTATAGCAAAGGGGTATGCGGTCGTGCATGGCCGAGGCGCAGCCATTAGTCAAACGATTGCAGAAGATACGGCTATCGAAGAGGAGCGGCTGAAGGACGCGCTCGTTGAGATGCAGTCCTCGCTCGATACTATGTTTGAAGATACGCGACGACGTTATGGCTCCGGAGAGCATCTGGAAATTCTCGACGCTTATCGCATGATTGCCGATGATAGAGGTTGGTCGCGTCGCATTGGCGAGGCGGTTCGCGGCGGTCTTACTGCTGAAGCTGCGGTCGCTAAGGTACAAAATGAAACACGAGCGCGTATGGCAGCGGCACCAAATCCGTATATTCGCGAACGGCTGATGGATCTCGATGATCTCGCCTATCGTTTGTTACAGTATCTCATGGGTGAGGGGGCTGCTATTGAAGGGGATAGTGATCTTCCCGAAGAGGCAATTTTGGTTGCACGTACAATCGGGCCTGCTGAACTGCTGGATTATGACCGGTCATGTCTGTGCGGATTGGTTGTCGATGAAGGATCGGCTACGTCACACACAGCAATTGTTGCGAAAGCACTCGATATTCCTATGATTTGCAATGTGCGCGGTGCGATTAGTAGGATCGAGAAGAATGATCGATTGCTGCTAGACGGCGATGCGGCACAGGTTCATGTCCGGCCTGGGGACGAGCTTTGGAATAGTTTTGCCGAATCTGTTGATATTCGAAATCGTATCCGGGCGGAATACGTAGCGAGTCGCGATCTCGCGGCCGTAACGGAGGACGGTGAAGCCGTATCGTTGCAAATCAATGTTGGATTGCCGATGGAACTGCAGAGTCTCCATGATAGTGGTGCGGATGGCGTTGGCCTATGTCGCACCGAAATTCCTTTTATGATTAGTGCTAAATTCCCCCGCATGGATGCGCAAACGAAGCTATACACTGAAATTTATGATGCAGCGCGCGGTAAGCCCGTGGTGTTTCGTACGTTGGATATCGGTGGCGATAAACTGCTTCCCTATTTTCGTCCTAGTGAGGACGATAATCCCGCAATGGGCTGGCGCGCGCTGCGTATTGCGCTAGATCGGCCGTCTTTGTTGCGACTACAGCTACGTGCCCTGATTCGTGCAGCATCGGGCCGTGAACTTCATGTGATGTTCCCGATGGTCTCCGAGGTGGCGGAACTAAAGGCGGCTAAATTGCTGTTTGAGCAGGAATTTGATCGTGCGAGGCGCAATCACGAAGAATTACCCTCACATACTCGGATTGGTTGTATGTTGGAAATTCCAGCGTTGGCGTTCCAGTTGCCGCAATTGCTCGCTCAGGTAGACTTTTTAAGCATTGGATCCAACGATCTGGCTCAGTTTCTTTTCGCTAGCGACCGCAACAATCCTCGGGTTGCTGATCGATATGACGTGCTGTCGCCGGCGATGTTGCAATTTTTGAAAACTGTTCGGTATGAGGCAGATAAGGCAAACGTACCTGTCAGCCTCTGCGGAGAGATGGCTGGTACGCCAATTGAGGCTATGGCGCTTATTGGGCTGGGCTTTCGCCGTCTATCCATGCCCGCCGGATCAATTGGTGCCGTGCGCGTAATGCTTAGGGGTTTGAATGCAAAAGAGCTGTCAAAATTTCTTCAAGGCCAATTAGGGTCTTCAAATCATAGTTTGCGGGACCTGCTTGTCGATTTCGCCAGCCAAAACCACATTGTAGTTTGATTTCTTAATAGGTTGGATAACGACGCCATCCGGTTTATTGTTGGCGCATAGAAGTAGTATAGTTTTATGCGTCGTCGTATGTATGCAGAATCTAGTTCCCTCATGGGTCGGTGAGGCGTGTGCGAGAGGAGCATTAATATTATTGGTATCTAGGTCGCAGTGGAGGAAGATCTTAGGTTTGGTAAGAGGAGTAACGCACCATAGCACATGAGGCGATTAGGGTTGGAGAAACCTTGCGGCAAATTCGCGAGGAACAGGGTCTGGATTTGCGCCAGGTCGCTGAAATGCTGCATATTCGGTTTCCGTACTTGCAGGCTATTGAAAACAGTAGCATCGGGGATTTGCCGGGGCCGGTCTATGCATTAGGATTTGTGAAGTCCTATGCGGAGCACCTAGGCCTAGACAGCGAACCCCTTGTTGAGCGCTTCAAGGCCGAACAAAGAGGACTAAGTTCAAAGACGGAACTTGTCTTCCCGTCTCCTCTTAGCGAAGGCAAGGTTCCTAGTGCCGCAATTCTCATTATTTCCGCGGTTATGGTTGTAGTCGCTTATTCCGGTTGGATGTATTTCTCTGATGCGGGTGGATTTGTCGCTGAAGTTGTGCCGCCACTGCCCGAGAACTTAAAAAGGGTTACTGATCAAAGACAGACGGCGGGGTCGGCTGCAAAAGCTAGTGCGGATAATAAAACTGTTGAAGTTGGGCCGGCAATGGCGACGCCCAAAGTGACTGAAACGGTAGATAGTAAGGGTGATGCTGCTCTAGCCTCGCTCACCGCCTCTAGAACTATTGAGCCAAAGGCGGCGGTACCCCCTGAGAATGCTGATTCATCTTCTGCGCCGCCGATTGATTTGCATGTCGGGGAAAAGTCAGAACAGTCAGAACAGGAAGAACCGATTGCGGTTACGCTGCGTGAGCCAAAAATATATGGCGTAGACACAGGTGATTCTCGAATCGTGATATCAGCGATAAGTCCCGCATGGGTGGAAATTAGTGATATTGAAACCGACCAAGTTTTGCTCACACGTGTTTTATACGCCGGAGATAGGTATTTGGCACCCAACAAAACCGGGTTAGTTTTGATGACAGGCAATGCCGGAGGCATTGAAATTATGGTGGATGGAGAAAATGTGCCGTCTATTGGACCGAAGGGATCTGTTCGACGAAATATTTGGCTAGATCCAGTGGCTTTAAGGCAGGGAAATGCTATACGAGACATGGTGGGGCTGCAGCAACAGCCTAACGAAAAAACTCAATCTAAAAAAACGGTACCCTAAACATCTTAATGTATCTAATGGTACTATCGTCATTGCTTGGTCTTTGACTTATGGGCAGGCACAGTCTGGCCGTTTTCTCTGTACGGGATAACCGAAGAAAATTAATTTATAATGGCTAGATTACAGCCGGTTCGCGGCACTCACGATCTTTTACCTGACCAAATGCGTCGGCACAGAAATGTGGTTGATGTGGCTCGAAATGTGGTGGGGTTATATGGTTTTGAAGAGGTTGCGACACCTATATTTGAATTCACGCAGGTATTTTCGCGTACGCTCGGTGATACATCCGATATTGTCACAAAGGAAATGTATAGTTTTGAAGACCGCAATGGCGACCATCTCACTTTGCGTCCGGAAAATACCGCCGGTGTTGCACGGTCTTTTATTTCTGAGGGACTAGCCCAACAGATACCACTGAAATATTTTTATGCAGGACCTATGTTTCGTCGTGAACGACCGCAAAAAGGTCGCCTCCGGCAATTTCATCAGGTTGGCATCGAATTAATTGGTGTTGCTAGCCCCGCAGCCGACATCGACGTTATTGCTGCCGGTTACCGAGTATTGTCTGATTTGGGGCTTAGGGAGCAAGTTACCCTAGAGTTGAATACGCTTGGTGATCCCGAAAGCCGTGAAAATTATCGTAACGCTTTGATAGCTTATCTGACACCTCACCTGGGTAATTTGTCTACGGAAAGTCAAGAACGTTTTAGGCGCAACCCATTACGAATCCTGGACTCGAAAAACGAAGTGGACCAGGCGATCGTCGCGGATGCACCCGAATTTGCTAGCTTCCTGACTGAGGAAAGCCGCCTCTTTTTCGATAATGTGAAAGAGGGTCTAGAGCGGATCGGAGTGCCATATAAGTTGAATTCACGGCTAGTGCGGGGGCTCGACTACTACGGGCACACGGCATTCGAGTTCACAACAAGCGCGCTGGGTGCCCAGGGCACAGTATTAGCAGGCGGAAGATATGACGGACTGATCAAACTTATGGGTGGGCCACCAACACCCGGTATTGGCTGGGCTGCTGGTATAGAACGTCTCGCAATGCTGGTGGAGGCCGATTTGGCCAAACAGCCTATTGTTGCCCTGGCACCGCTTGGGGACCTGGCCACTGAAAAAGTACAACAATTGGGGGAACTTCTGCGCGGTAATGGATTTGTGGTCGATGTAGGTTATTCAGGAAACTTGAGCCGAAGAATGAAACGTGCCGATAAACTAAATGCGGCGGTGATTGTTATTATTGGAGATGATGAATTGGCGCGTGGTGTCGCCCAAATACGCAATATGGAAACGGGCGAGCAGTCGGAAATCGCGCTGGATGAATTGACGACCGGTCTGGCCCAATACCGTTAGCGACTTATCCGTGTCCCGAGCTGAGACAAAACGTATTGCCGTCGTTGGAGCCAATCATCGCTCTAGCGGTGTGGCGTTGCGTGAACGTCTTTTTGTTACAGAAACTATGGTCCCCGAGGTGTCGCGGCTATTGTGTAAAGACGGAGTGGAAAATTTTTTGCTGATGTCGACCTGTGACAGAGTAGAAGTGCAGATGGCTCATTCAGATCCTTTTTTTGGTGCTGCCATTGCGCGCGACGTTCTGGCGGCAACCGCAAATGTTGAGTTAGAAGAAATTGAGGCGTCTACTTATTTTCTATGCGATGAGGCGGCGGTTCGCCATATATTTGCAGTTGCTTCGTCCCTTGATAGTCAAGTGATTGGTGAGCCCCAAGTTCTGGGGCAGCTCAAAGACTGCTATCGTGTTGCAGAGGAAGCAGGACGTTTGGATTCTTTGCTATCACGAACGTTCCAACATGGATTTCGGGCTGCGAAACGTGTGCGAGGTGAAACAGACATCGCCGCTGGAGTTGTTTCGTTAGCTTCGGCAGCTGTATCTGTTGCACGCAATCTTCATGGTGACTTAACCGATAAGCATGCGCTCCTCTTTGGTCTTGGCGATATGGGTGAGCTGGTTAGCGAGCAATTACGGGCGACCGGTTTGTCCTCTTTCGGGCTTATGGCCCATTCTCAACGCACCGAGGGAGAGGCTCGTGAACGCGGTTATCGATTCGAACCGGTTGAAAAGCTGGACGGGGCATTAGCGCGTGCAGATATAGTGGTCTGTGCTAATGGTACTGGACGAGTTGAATTAGAGGTGTCTGAGCTGCAGACTGCATTGCGGGCCCGCCGACGGCGTCCAATCCTTGTCATTGATACAGGTATTCCCGTCGAGGTCGATGCGCAAGTGGAGGCCCTGGATGATATATTTCTCTATACATTGAATGATTTGGAGCAGGTCGCTATGCAGGGTCGTTCGCGAAGGGAGGAGGCGTCGGCACAGGCATGGAAGATTATCGATAACGAGGTGGCCTCATGGCTGCAACGCGAATTGGAACGCGATGCAGCTCCTCTAGTGACTGACCTTCGGGCGCATTTTGAGTCAGTTCGTAAAGAAGTTTTAAACGAGGCGCAAAATATATCAGCTGAAGAAGCAACCCGTCGCCTCCTTAATCGTTTGCTTCATGGTCCTATCGAAAAGATGCGGCGGGATTTATCCGCTATATCCCATAATAGGGAGGAAACGGTTTCGGAAATTGAACATGCCATCGCAAAGTTGTTTTATGAAGGCGATACAGATAGGGGAGAATGAGCGCTATGGCGCTACCTGAAAAACTTGACCAAGTTGTTTTGCGTTATGAAACATTGTCGGCGGAAATGTCTTCCGGCGATTTGGCACCGGCGGATTTTGCCAAATTGTCTAAAGAATATTCGGATTTAACGCCCGTTGTGGAGAAGGCGAAAGAATTACACCGCCTTATGGACGAATTAGACGGCGCTAACGAATTACTGGCTGATCCGGATACGGATACTGATATGCGCGCGATGGCCGAGGCGGAAGTGCTTGAAATTCAGGAGCAATTACCGGCACTCACAGAAACCATTCAAAAATTGCTTTTGCCCAAGGATGCAGCGGATTCTAAAAATGCTATTTTGGAGGTTCGTGCTGGGACCGGTGGCGATGAGGCTTCTCTTTTTGCCGCGGTTTTGTTTCGCATGTATGAGCAGTACGCCCGTCAACAGGGATGGCAATTTGAGCTTTTGTCTGCCAACGAAACTGGCCTTGGCGGCTTAAAGGAAGCAATGGCGACGATCAAGGGACATGGTGTTTTTGCTAGAATGAAGTTTGAGTCCGGTGTGCATCGTGTTCAGCGCGTTCCGACGACTGAAAGCGGCGGACGAATTCACACCTCAGCGGCAACCGTTGCTGTTTTGCCCGAAGCGGAGGACTTCGACGTTGAGATTGAGGAGAAGGATATCCGGATCGATACCTATCGGGCGCAAGGGCCGGGTGGACAAAGTGTCAACACTACTGATAGTGCAGTGCGAATTACCCATGTGCCCACCGGTGTCGTCGTGCAATGTCAGGACGAAAAATCACAGCATAAGAATAAAGCAAAGGCGATGAAGGTTCTACGATCCCGTATTTATGAAGCCGAACGCCAACGTCAAGCAGATGAGAGGGCTTCCAGTCGCAAATCTATGGTAGGCAGTGGCGATCGTTCCGAACGTATCCGGACCTATAATTATCCACAAGGCCGCGTGACCGATCACCGTATCAACTTAACTGTCCATCAACTCGAACGCGTTGTCGCTGGTGAAAGTCTTGACGAGTTAATTGACGCGCTTATTACTGAAGCTCAAGCTGCTCTTCTTGCGGAATCAATATGAGTGAAGCCAGGCTTCTAGAAAAGTGTCTCCAGCAAGCCACCGCACAGCTGGTAGCAGCGGGGCTAGGGTCTCCAAGGCACGAAGCCCGATTATTATTAGGCCATTGGCTCGGCCGTGATCCGGCTGCCCTCTTGGGTCCTCAGACCGAGTATATCGATAATCCCAAATTTTTTTTCGACCTTGTGAAGCGGCGTGTAAATCGTGAGCCGATGTCACACCTTCTGGGGTATCGCGAGTTTTGGAGTCTCTCATTTGATGTAACGAGTTCTGTGCTTGACCCAAGGCCTGATAGTGAAGCGTTGGTCGAATCGGTGTTAAAAGAGTTTCCTCATAAGGATGAAGAATTTCAAATTTTAGATTTTGGCACTGGGACCGGTTGCTTAATTCTATCTGTCCTGTCGGAGCGCCCCCAAGCAATTGGCGTTGGCGTAGACGTTAGCAAAGATGCATTAAAGATCGCGAATCAGAATACAAAGAAATTGTCGTTTACGGGGCGCGTTTCATTTCTGGAAAGTGACTGGGGTGAAAATGTATCCGGTTCGTTTGACTGTATATTGGCGAATCCTCCATATATCGTATCCGAGGATATTGATGCATTGGAGCCGGAAGTAGCTCAGTTTGAGCCGCGGTTGGCTCTTGATGGCGGTATTGACGGACTCGAATGTTATCGGGCCATTAGCAAAGATTTAAAACGCCTCCTCGCTCCTGGTGGAAAGGCATTCTTTGAAATTGGAGAAGGACAAGCGCCTGCAGTCATAGATATTCTAGAAAGTGCTAATCTGCGATTAGTGAGGAGTGTTGCGGATTTAGGAGGACATATTCGATGCCTGATAGCGAATGCTCATTGAGTGGCAATGAGTCAAGTAAAAAAAAAGGTTGGAAGCATACGTCTTTCCAGCTATTTTTGCGACGTTCTGCTGACGTCATGGGTGATTTTAATCCATTTCAATAGGGCTCACTTTATAAATG
>MDTA01043299.1_pt1 | contig 34381 bp, 22 predicted proteins | sample 811151 | NCBI WGS metagenome assembly MDTA01 (sample SAMN05326648, study PRJNA326480) | marine metagenome | isolation source: seawater | place: Indian Ocean: South | collected 2010
CATTTGTATGAATTCGGCTATAGCCTAAAATTTATTTGATAGAGCGCAGAAGGTGTATTCCCTGTCTATCTAGACTTATTGGAGCGATCGAGAGTTGCTAGTCAGTCGTCCCTGAAAACCCGATACCCTATGAAGAAATCACTAATTCTGTTATCTATTTTAACTCTAGCTGCGAGTTTAGTCTCAGGGGAAGACAGACCTAATATTGTCCTCATAATTTCGGATGACCAAGCTTGGACGGACTACAGCTTCATGGGGCACGAGCATATTCAAACCCCGCGTTTGGATCGTTTGGCTGCCGAAAGCGCCACTTTCAGGCGGGGCTATGTGCCCACTGCCCTTTGTCGACCTGCGCTAATGACCTTGGCTACGGGATTGTATACGCATCAGAATCGTACGTCCGGTAACGATCCCGCTGATACAGAACAGAATGCTACTCACGCTAGAGCGGCAGGCAAAACCGCGAAAGAACTGTTGATTTCCCATATAGATGAGCTGCCCACCTTGCCTCAACTGCTTGGCGAAGCAGGCTACCTCAGTCATCAAAGTGGTAAATGGTGGGAAGGTTCGTATCAGCGTGGTGGATTCACCCATGGAATGACCCGAGGGTATCCTAAGCCGAGAGGCAGACATGGGGATGATGGCCTCAAAATCGGGCGGGAAGGATTGGATCCGGTTTTCGACTTTATCGACGAGGCCGAGGAGCAGGATAAGCCGTTCTTCGTTTGGTATGCTCCCTTTCTCCCGCATACGCCCCACACTCCGCCCGCGCGCTTGTTCGACAAATACAAAGAATTAGTGGATAGCGAATTCGTGGCCAAGTACTACGCTATGTGCGAGTGGTTCGACGAGACTTGCGGGCAGCTCCTGGATGGCCTGGAAAACCGAGGTGTTCGGGACAATACTCTGGTGGTCTACGTTACGGACAATGGCTGGATTCAGCGGGAAGACCGCAATGGCTATGACCGTCACTCCAAGCGCAGTCCCTATGAAGCCGGAACGCGCACGCCAATCATGTTTTCCTGGCCGGGCAAGATCGCTCCTTCAGAGCGTCCGGAGCTTTGCAGCAGTATCGATATTGTGCCCACAATACTAGCGGCGGCAAAGGTAACCGGGCCGAAAAATTTGCCAGGACTCAATTTGTTGCCGGTTTTAGAGAGCGGGAAGAAGATCCGAAGAAACACGCTATTCGGCGAATCATTTGCCCATGATATTGCGGACATCCACAATCCCGAAGCCTCCTTGCTTTATCGATGGGTGATCGAAGATGAATGGAAATTGCTGCTCAGCTATGATGGTCGGCCGGGTAAAATGAGGTATCCCCCGGACGAAACGGCTCCACTTTTATTCAACCTGAAATCTGACCCTTACGAGAGAACCGATCTTGCCGATTCGAACCCGCGCATTGTCAAGCGTTTGGCCCGCAAAATTGATCGCTGGTGGCCTGTGGAAGAGCGGACCGTCAAGGGCCTCCATTAAGTAGTCGCGGCCCTTAGACTGCGACCGTAGATAGACCCATTTCCCTGAAATGCCGGCATTTCGTTTGCCCAGGCCTGCTGATCGGCCCGATCATCCTGCTTCCGCGAAGCGGAATTTGAATTCGCAGAAATCACTGTTAATCGATCCATTATCAACAGTCGCTGCCGCGAAATAACGCTTCGCATCACGAGGATCCTGCTAACGTAGGACGTGGAATAAGAAAGGCAGGGGGACCCGTAGCATCCTGAGCTTTTCGACTAGTACGGTCCTCCAATTCCGTTTTGAGATCTTTTTAGTGGATCGAATGAGAAGGACTGTTAGAACTGCTCTTAAATTGTGAAGCTCTTCCGTCAGACTCAGATACATATATTGCTGACATTGTCTTTCCTTCTGGGGGCTTGCGCTCCCGAATCGGAAAGAGAGGCGGGCAGAATCAATGCGGTTGAATCAGGCCGATTGCTCGCTTACCAGCACTGCATCGCTTGCCATCAGGTCCCAGAGCCTGATTTGCTAACCAAGCGAAGTTGGGAGTTCGCGCTCACCTATATGGGATTCTTTTTGGGGATTGTCGACTATCAGGCGATGGAAGGGGTAGAGGAATTCGCTTGGGACAGCATCCACTTGCGAGAGGAGTTTGTTCGCGATGCAAAAATGATCCCGGATCAACCTCTGATTTCGGAGGCGGATTGGAAGCAACTGAGGAGCTATTATATCGAGGCCGCTCCGGAAGAAGCGATTCCTCAGCCAAGCAAGTCGGCGATTTCCGAGGACCTGGATCTATTTACGGTAGCTGAAACGCAATACCGTATGGATTCCGCCATTACGTCCATGGTCCATATCGACGAAACGAATAAGCTGCTTTACGCACACGATAGCGGAGCCGAGCGCCTGACAGTTCTTGATCGCAATTTCAATTTTCACGACGCCCATTCCTCGCCTGGAGTCGCCTTGGTGGAGGCTCGCAGCAATGGGGAATCGCTTTATTTGCTCTCCATCGGAGATCTCTTTGCTTCCAATATTGGAGGCAAGTTTGGCGAATTGCAGCGAACCCGTGTGCTATCCGGAGTATTCATGGGCTTGGAAATCCTGGTTAAAGGCTTGCATCGTCCAGCGGATTTCGACCTGGCCGATCTGGACAATGATGGAATGGAAGAATTCCTGGTGAGCAATTTCGGGGACTATACTGGCGATTTTTCAGTGTACCGAAAAAATGTAGACACAGAAGAGTTTATGGACGACCCCCTCATCCTTAGCCAGCAGCCGGGAATTGTAAAAGGGGAGGCCCATGACTTCAATGGCGACGGGTTTCAGGACATCCTAGTAATGGCCAGCGCTGCTAGGGAAAACGTCAGTCTATTCATCAATGACGGAAAGGGCGGGTTTGAGCAGAGGATTCTATGGGAAAAGCATCCATCATTTGGTTACATAGGATTTGAAATCCGCGATTTCAATGATGATGGAGCTCCAGATATTATTACTTTGAATGGGGATAATGGAGACTCGGATCCATACAATACCCTTAAGCGGGACCATGGGATTCGCATCTATCTAAATCGGGGCGAGTTGAATTTCGAAGAAGCTTACTTTTATCCAATGTATGGGGTTTATGGAGCCGAGGTGGAAGACTTCAATCAAGATGGGGATCTGGATATCGCGGCTATCGCCTTTCACCCGGATTTCGATGCGGATATCCCGGAGAACTTCGTATTTTTAGAGCAGACGTCGGCCCTGGCGTTTAATCCAAGTACGCATCCAGCGACTTTTAACGGCCGATGGCTTTCCATGGATTCAGGCGATGCAGATGGAGATGGCGATGTAGATATCGTATTGGGGGCGGCTTACGTACCCGTGGGCATGCGGGACCGGCATATGGATAGGTTCGAGACCTTGGCTAGCGAAGCCCCGCCAATCTTGATACTAGAAAATAAGTTGAGGTAGCCCAGACCTGCTGATCGGAACTATCATCCTGCAAAAGCAGGACTAGGTTTGAATGCTCTATACATCCAAGAGCCATTTCGCTTTATCCGATATCCGGTCGAGCGTTTCTTGGCGGATCCAGTCTTTTTGCGGCGTTTGCTGGATCTGATCGCGTCCACAAAAATAGCTGTGAATGGCGCGGCGAGGATGCTCGGTTTGATTTGTTGTTCCGCCATGCCAACAGTGAGAATTGAATACAACTACCGTTCCGGCTTTCGCTTCGATGAGCGTTTCATCGGGGTGATGTTTCCATGGGTCGTCCATCGATTCTTCTGGCGTCTTGCCGCAGAGATGAGTGCCTGGCGCAACGCGAGTCGCGCCATTGGCAGCTGTAAAATCATCCAGCAACCAAATCGAGTTGCAGACCTTGTATTGTCCGGGTTCTACAGCATCGGGCCAATCGGTATGCAACTTCTGCAATCCCTGTCCCGGTTTGGCGGAGCGGTAGTTCAGCGAGGAAAGCTTGAACTCGTCTCCCAAAACATGACGAATGGCGGAAAGCAGTTTTGGGTGCGTGTATAGAATATCGAATGCCTCTCCTTTGTTGGCCAAGTTTGCCAGTCGATCTGCTCCCGCTTCTTTGGGGTGCTTGATTCGTTTGGATGAGAACAGCTCATGGCCCGCTTGATCGCCCTCGTCTTTAAGTACTGCTTGGACGCAGTTACGAATAGCATAAAGTTCGTCGTCGCTTAGCAGCTTACCGATTGATGCGTATCCGAGCTTATCGAGGGATACCTTTTCTTCGTAGGAAAGCAGCGAATCGCTAGCGCCTAGTGTATCGATTGGTTGGGACACGAATGGATATGGGCTCTTATTTCTCCGCCTCCTCAAAGGCTCCAGAGGTTTTGCTTATTCCCGTAGGTGTTCATGCGCTGCATTGAAATGCTTTACGAGGGTTGCTGAGGGGACGCTCGATTCAGGACGCGCTTATATGTGTTCAAAGTTGCCATACTTGTCTTCTCCTCAAGCAAGAATAATGGGTTGCTGAAATCCGCTTTGAATCATGGATGGAGTGATATAGCGAGCAACGAAACCTATTAGGGCCTCGTCGCTTGAATTTGACTTCGATTCATGGACAATGTTCACGTGGTGGAGAGACATTTCATGCCCATCTACGCAAGGATTTCCTTGATCACTTTTCCATGCACGTCGGTCAGCCGGTATTGTCGGCCCTGGAATTTGTAGGTGAGAGCCTCGTGATCGATACCAAGCTGCTGTAGGATGGTGGCTTGGATGTCATGGATGTGCACGCCTCCTTGAGCGATATTGAAACCGAAGTCGTCTGAGAGCCCATGAACGTGTCCTTTCTTAATGCCCGCTCCAGCCATCCAGAGAGAGAACGTTTTCCCGTGATGATCGCGTCCGTAGGCGTCGGGTTTCGCGTCTCCTTGGCCGTAAACGGTGCGGCCGAATTCGCCGCCCCAAATGACGAGGGTGTCGTCGAGCAAGCCTCGGCGCTTCAGGTCCATGACCAGGGCCGCGCTGGCTTGATCCGTGTCTCGCGTGGAAACCGGCAAGCGCTTGTGCAGGCTGCCGTGGTGATCCCAGCCTCGATGGTACAGTTGCACGAAGCGCACGCCGCGTTCACTCAGGCGACGGGCCATTAGGCAGTTGGCGGCGAAGGTTCCGGGAGTCCTAGCATCGTCACCATAAAGCTGGTACGTCGATTCGGGCTCATCGCGTAAGTCGGCGAGATCAGGAACACTAGTCTGCATTCGATAAGCCATCTCATACTGCGCGATACGTGACTCGATCTCCGGATCGCCCACGCGATCTACGTTTTGCGAGTTGAGCGATTTCAAGCTATCCAGAAAGGCCCGCCGCCGCTTGATGCCAAAGCCGGGCGGATTGCGGAGGTAGAGTACGGGATCGTCGCCCCCTCGGAATTGCACACCTTGGTGCTTGCTGGAAAGGAATCCAGCCCCCCAGAGGCGCGAGAGGAGCCCTTGGCCCGCTGAGCCTTCACTAGCGACGGAATTCATGACCACGAAGGAAGGCAGATTGTTGTTTTCGGTCCCGAGCCCGTAATCCACCCATGCTCCCATGCTGGGCCGGCCGGGTTGTTGGCTCCCAGTCTGGAAGAAGGTGATGGCGGGGTCGTGATTGATCGCTTCACTGTGGACAGTGCGAATCAGGCAGATCTCGTCAGCGACCTTTTTAGTCCATGGCAAAAGCTCACTCAGTTCCATCCCGCATTGCCCAGCTGGCTCGAAAGCGTACTTGCTGGGAACAACGACAAAGCGGTCTTGGTTAGAAACCATGCCGGTGATTCGTTGATCGCCAAACACGGATTTCGGTACTTCTTGACCGAATCGAGTGGCGATTTGAGGCTTGGGATCGAACAGGTCTAGATGTGAGGGCCCACCGGATTGGAAAAGGAAGATTACCCGCTTGGCCTTTGCTTCCAATTTAGAAGCGTAGGACAGCTTGGCGGCTCCGTATCCATTACTCGAGAACAAGGATCCGAGAGCGGCTGAGCCAACGCCGTAGGCCATCTTGGTTAGAAAGTCGCGGCGGGTGTTCGGTTGGGAATAATTATGACACTCTTGCATGGTTTGCGATAGGGTAGAACAGGCATCTTGCCTGTTTAGGACACAGGCCAGTCGTCGCTCTCCGAGCTATGCCCGGTACGACCGGAAGCCTGTGCTACTATTGGATGACTCGTCATCCTTTGGTTAGCGATTCATCGAGGTTGAGGATTAGGCTCATTACGGTGGTGTAGGCCGCTAGTTTCCATTCTGGGTGTTTCTCTGATGAGGGGCGCCGGCCCACCATTAGATAGGCCTCTGCTTCTTCGGGCGCATTTTTAAACGAGTCTTTCATTTCCTCTAGGGCGCTGAGCAATGTATCCAATTCTTGGGAGTCTGGATTTCGGCCGGTCGCGAGCTGGAAGGCTCGGGCCAAGTTTACTGAATCCGAGTCACTGGGGCTATCGAGGATGGCTTCGGCAAGAGCGCGGGCGGACTCTACAAAGATGGGAGCATTCATGACGGCGAGAGCTTGAATAGGCGTATTTGTACGAGAGCGACGCACCGAGCAAACTTCGCGGTCAGGAGTATCAAAGGTGGTCATTAGAGGGTGGGGCACCGTGCGTTTCCAAAAGGTGTAGAGGCTGCGCCTATAGATATCCGTACCTTCGCTCTCGATCCACTTTGTGCTTGGATAATTAGCCCCGACGACTGTGTTGTCGTAAAATCCTTCCGGCTGGTATGGGCGAACGCTGGGGCCGCCAATTTGGCCATCGAGCAACCCGGAAATATACAAAGCCTGATCTCGAATCGATTCTGCGGGCAGACGTAGACGGGGCCCGCGGGCGAGCAGGCGGTTTTCCGGATCTTTACGCTGCATCTCGGTTGAGATTCTCGATTCTTGCCGATACGTTCTCGATAGGGCGATTCGCTTTAGGAGAGCTTTGACGTCCCAGCCAGATTCTTGAAATTCGACTGCCAGCCAATCGAGCAATTCGGGGTGACTTGGGTATTCGGATTGAATGCCGAAGTCTTCAGAGGTTTTCACGAGCCCGATACCAAAGAATTGCTGCCAGAAACGATTAACGACGACTCGAGCCGTTAGAGGCTGATTAGGCTGGGTCAACCACTGGGCCAGCCCTAGTCGGTTTTTCGGAGCGTTTTTCGGCCAAGATGCGATCCAATCTTCAGGAACTCCTGCATCTACCCGCTCTCCATGAGCATCGTACTGGCCGCGGGATAAGACAAAGGTATCGCGGCGCTCTTCGCTTTCCTGCATGATCATTGTCGTGGGAATCTTCCGATCTAGATCGAGCAAAGCGTTGATGGTCCGACCCCTAATCGATTGTAGACGTTGCCATTCCGTATCCGAATATTGGATTAAGTAAGCGGAAAGGATACGGTTTTGCTCCCTCTGGGAAAGGCGATCGGCGTTTTGGAGGACCGGTTCGGCCCTTCCTGCCTTGGCAATAATGTGCGAGAGCGCCTGGTGTTCAAAGAGGCTGCGGATTTCGTCGGGGCTGAGAGCTCTGTCGAATTGCTGAATCTCATCGAGAGAGCCCTCAAATTGATCTCCATTGGAAAAGTAATCGGAACCGAAGGATGTGGAGCGATCCATCTTTTTGGGGAAGTCTTGTAAACCATCATGCCGGACAATGGTTCGAACTTCCTCTCCATCGATGTGGATGCGGAATCGCGATGCCGGCGTGTAGGCGTTGTCGTCCTCTTTCCTGCCTGTAAAGCTAACGGACACATGCCGCCACTCGTCAGCTCGGATTTTCGCTGACCTTGTTCGCAATATAGCTGCGTAGGCGGGATAACGTTTAGCGAAAGCGATTTCGATCTCACCGCCGACAAGACGGATGTTCCATCCGTACCCATAGTTAGAGCTGCTGGGCTCGGCTTCGAAGGAGCTATTGGATATCAGAGGAACGTTGTCAGAGACGTTTTCGTTGGGTCGGGCCCAGAAAGCGAGCGTGAAGGCATGAGTCTTTTCTTCGAGTTTGATAGTATCCGCTTTGATCTGAACCTTTGGCCCCTCCGAGGAAGATTCGAAGGCATTATCAATCACCCCCTTTGTTGTACTCAAAGCATCACTACAACTGAGCTCGAGTATTTCATTTTCGGCGTTGTCGGTGAATCCGATCTGCCAGACCGGCTCGGGGATACTGTTGCCCAGGCTCTCGAGGCGTTTTCCCGCATCTTGAATCATGCCATTCGTTATCTCGCGACCTTGGAGATAACGCTCTTGGCTAGAGGTAATCCCTTTCAAGCTCGTTTCCAGAGATTCCAATTGGGCTCGCTGTTCGCGAGTGGGTGACGCGATCATGGGTACGGCATTGGCGACTCGCCCATCCTCTCCGAATTCCGTTACGTTATTGAAGAAGGCGAACAAGCGGTAGTAGTCCTCCTGGGTCATTGGATCGTATTTGTGATCGTGACATCGGGCGCATTCAGCAGTCAGCCCCAACCAGACCATGCTGACGGTCCGAACGCGATCGGCGACGTATTCAACCAGATACTCTTCCTCGATAATGCCTCCCTCGGAGTTGATTCCATGGTTTCGATTGAAACCAGTGGCTATTAGTTGTTCGAGCGATGGGTCGGGTAGTAGGTCCCCTGCCAGCTGTTCCTTAATGAACTGGTCGTATGGCATGTTGGCGTTGAAGGCATCGATAACCCAATCGCGCCACCGCCACATGCTACGCGACGAGTCGTTGTTGAAACCATGCGTATCGGCATAGCGCGAGGCATCCATCCAGTCGGCGGCCAGTCGCTCACCAAAATGCGGAGAGTCCAGGAGCCGGTCGACGGCCTCCTCAAAAGCTTTTTCGCCTTTGGTGGACACAGCTCCATCAAAAGCATTCAGGTCTCCTATTGTTGGGGGAAGACCGGTTAGATCTAAGCTCGCTCGTCGAAGCCAGATTCCTGGAGCGGCGCTGGGGGCGAAATCGAGACCTTCTTTTTGTAGCCGCTCGCCGATAAAATAGTCGATAGGGCTAACTTGGGAAGAATCGATCTCGGGCTTTTCCGGCGGAACGAAAGCCCAATGGGTGTCGTATTCTCCTCCTTGCTCAATCCATAGCCGCAGGGTTTCCCGCTGTTCGTCCGTTAACGAACGATTCGAGTCGGGCGGGGGCATCTGCTCGTCCTCGAACTCGCTGGTGATCCGCAGGTAAAGTTCGCTTTCCGCCGGATCACCCGGAACCAAGGCCGCGTAACCGCCCAAGTCGCTAGTCGCTCCATCTAGAGTATCCAACCGCAGATCAGCCTCCCGCTGGTCCGCATCCTGTCCGTGGCAGTGAAAACAGTTGTCGGACAGGATCGGGCGTACCTCTAAGTTGAATGAAAGCTTCTCTTCCCCCTGGGCCAAAGTGGGCAGCGTCAAGCTCGCTCCCATTAGCAACAAAAAGACGAATGGAGATACAGGGGTGCTCAGTCTAAAAAGGTTCGGATTTCGCCCTCTGAATACGATTGGACTGTTTCGATTGAGTTTCAATATTTTGGGAAAGATTCAGATTTGAGATTGGGAAAATACGATTCGGTCCACAACCATATTAATCAAAGCTGGAAGGGCCATGAATCCTACCGACCCGTTCAACGCTGGCTGAATTTTTATTCAAATGACTGACATTAGGTTAGCTATGCGGTGGTTAATTTGATAGCGAGATTATGCAGTTCTAAGACGTGGTTTTTCAAATGCGCTTACTTTATGCTTAAACCGTTGCCATATCCCTCCGCAATTGCGGGCCGCGAGAATAACTCGCACGGGTTTTTGCGGCGCTGGTTCGTTCTAGCCCTTTTGTTATGCCTAGTGGCTTTGATAGGGGGTTGTGCCCGGTCCTCTTCTCAGTTGCGTGTCGGGGTGCATTCCGTTGATGTTTCTCCACTCAAACTCCCGGCCATACGCAATGGCGGATTTATTCAGAGAACGGAGGACAGGGTAGTGGATCCCTTGTATGCCCGCTGCTTTGTCATAGACTCTGGCCAGGAAGCGATCGCTATCGCCGTGGTCGATTCCTGCATAATCCCGAGTGACGTCTGTGAACGAGCCAAGGAATTGGCTCATCAGCAGACGGGTATAGCCTTCGATCGCATCCTCATCTCCTCAACGCATACCCACAATGCGCCTAGCGTTATGAACATGTGTTTGGGCTCCAATAGCGATCCCGACTACGAAGCCTTTCTGCCGCCAAAAATCGCCTAGGGGATTGCCCAGGCATACTCTAATCTGGAACCAGCCCGCGTAGGTTGGACCGTCGTTGAAGCGCCTGACCATACTCACTGCCGACGGTGGCTAATACATCCGGACAAGTACGCCGACGATCCTTTCGGCGAGAAGACGGTTCGGGCCATGGTGCATCCTGGGTATCAGAATCCTGATTACATCGGCGAAGCCGGCCCTGTCGATTCCGGACTAACCCTGCTGAGCTTTCAGTCTTCGAATGGAGAGCGACCGATTGGCTTGCTTGCCAATTACTCCATGCACTACTTCGGAGCGCGGGGAGGATTCTCTGCCGACTACTACGGATTGTTTTGCGATCTAATGGAGGCGAAGATCCGTTCTACCGATTCGGGTAATACTCCCTACGTAGTCGCCATGTCTCAGGGAACTTCAGGTGATTTTCACTGGATGGATTACTCCAATCCAAGAAAGGAGAACTACGGGATCGAACGATATTCCGAAGAGCTGACAGATATAGTATACGAGGCGTATAATAATATAGAATACATTACCGATATGCCTGAACTCAGTATGGTGGAAAAAGCGATCATGCTAAAACGTCGCTTGGCTGGCGGACAGCGGATGGCGTGGGCGAACGAGATGAATTCGAGGCGTGATGGCCGTCGTCCTGAGAATCGCCCTGAAGTCTATGTTGAGCAGGCGATCTGGCTTCTTGAAAACCCGGAGGAGAAGCTTATTCTTCAGGCGATTCGGATTGGCGATTTTGGCATTACCGCTATGCCCAACGAAGTCTACGGTATTACGGGCCTCAAATGGAAAGCCCAGAGCCCTTTCGAAACCACGGTCAATATGTTGCTGGCCAACGGAGCGGCCGGATACATTCCCCAGCCCGAGCAGCACTATCTTGGCGGGTACACGAACTGGCCGGCTAGGACGGCCGCTTTGGAGCAAGATGCTGAACCCCAGATAGTCGACGCCTTGCTTGGAATGCTGGAGGAGCTTTCGGGCCGAAATCGCAAGGCCCTCGACACGGACTTTTACAACGAGGAACAATGCGTGGCCATAGCCAAGGCGGTGGCTGACGATAACAATCGCGCTAATCGAGGATTGGATCACCGGTAGGGAGCGGGGTGCCGAGCCGGCTTCTTCGCCGCCTCGGTCCCTATGGAGTTCTTGTTTCCCCAAGAGACGTTTCGTGGCTGCGACCTGGCCCGGAAAGCGCCATTCGCCAACTAAACCGCCGATTCCGTACAAAAAGTCGTCGGTATATTCCTAGCGAAATCGAGCCGTATCTCGTAAATTGTAGCCGTTTCTAGAAGATCCCGATTTGGGCATTCTCCGAATGTTATGAATTAGCGTCTCGAACCCGTTTCAGGATGGGTCCAAAAACATGGTTTAAGTAGACATACCGGTATCGGAGGGAACGATCCCGGCTCCTGCCGAAATCATACTAAATCGCTTAAACCTATAACGAATTTTATGAACCCCCGCTTTTTAACGAACGTAAGCCATCGAGCAGCCAAGACGATGGCGCTCTGCTTCTTGTTTGGAATGCTACCCACCGTTCCCATGCTTGCCGGCTCCTTCGAGCTGAATAGCGGGGGTCGAGTAGCTTTCTTGGGCGATGCCTTTTTTGAGCGAACCGTTCGCTATGGCCAAATAGAGACAGCCTTGACCGCCCGCTGGCCTGACCGGAAGATCGTGTTTCGCAATATCGGTTGGTCGGGTGATAGTCCGGAAGGAAGAGCCCGCGCTTTTTTCGATCCCATTGAAAAGGGTTTCGAAAACCTTAAGGTGCATCTGGACCTAGCGGCTCCGACCGTTGTGGTGATCCAATACGGTTCGATGGCCGCTTTCGAGGGCCGCGAAGGCCTGGCATCCTTCGAAGCGAAGATGGATGCATTGCTCGACGCAATAGAGAGCGAGACGGATGCTAGGATCGCCATCCTATCTCCCACGCCACGTGAATTTAAAGGCGACATCTTGCCGGATCCTCGATCCTTGAACCGAGACCTGGAGATCTATGTGGGAGCCTTGAAAACTTTAGCAAATAAGCGGGGCGCTTTCTATGTCGATTTATTCAACACCTTGGAGACCAACACTGAGCGAAACAATATAAAGCCTATCACTACCAACGGGATCCATCTGAACGAGTACGGCTATTTTCTGGTAGCGGAGCGTATTGTCCAGGCATTCGCTGAATATCCCTCGGCCAAATCGATCGAGGTGACCAAGAGTGGCACTAGCTTAGAGGCCAATAGTATCGAACTCTTGAATGCGCGCGTTTCCGAAGAAAGTCTTCTTATCGAGTTGCAAGACGAGCGCCTGAGTTTGTCTCCGCTTGATGGAGACTTTTCCCGAAACTTGACCTTGGCATTCAAGGATTTGCCGCGCGGTGAGTATCGTTTGGAGTTCGAAGGACGGGTTTTGGCGACAGGTAGTGCCGGTCGATGGAAGCGCGGCATCCAATTGGCCTGGGAGCCTTCCAACGATCAAGCGGCGGATTTGCAGGAAACGATCAAGAGGAAGAACGAGTTATTCTTCCATCAGTGGCGTCCGCAGAACGAGACCTACCTGCGTGGTTTTCGGAAGCATGAGCAGGGCCAGAATGTCAAGGAATTGCCAATGTACGATGCCTTTATAGAGAAAGAGGAGATGAAGATAGCGGATCTCAAAAAGCCCAAGCCTTACAGGTTGGAGCTGAAAAAGGTTCAAGGAGGTGAAAGATGAAACGGTTTTTTGATTGGGTAGGGAGGACCGGCTCGGTCCTCCATTCGGCTAAATTTTTAGGAGGACCAGCTCGGTCATCCCTACCAAGGAACAGAAGGAAAGGCTTGATCTGTAATGGTAGGGTCGCTTGTCCTCAAGCGACCGAACGTAGACCCATTTTATTTCGGCTGCTTAGGGATAAGCAGCCCTACCTAGTTGCCGTTTTTACTTTTCTGTACGTATCCACAAGTTGGGGTCAACGAGCGTTGACTGATATACCGAACCCGGATCCAAAGTATCAGCAAAGTCTTCTCCTCCCGGCCGAGGGATTCGAGATTTCCCTTTTCGCTTCGGAACCGATGATCGATAAGCCATTGGCTATCAGTTTTGATGCCAAAGGCCGCTTGTGGGTGGCGAGCACGACAACCTATCCGCAGATTAAGCCGGGTGAAGTGGCCTCGGATAAGGTATACCGTCTAGAAGATACGAATGGCGATGGCGTGGCCGATGAAAGCAAGGCGTTTGTCGACAATCTTCTCATACCGACGGCTATCTTAGCGACCCCGGAAGGCATCTATGTGGGCAACTCTACCGATCTTATGTTTTATGAGGACGAGGACGATGACGGCATAGCCGACAACGAGCAAGTAATCTTGTCAGGCTTTGGGACAGAGGACACTCATCATATCATTCACACTCTGCGAGCCGGCCCCGCGGGGCGTCTATATTTCAATCAGTCGATCTACATCCACTCTTACGTGGAAACACCTCGAGGCATTCTAGAACTCAAAGCGGGCGGGGTTTGGCGACTGCGCCCGGAAACACTAGAGCTCGATATTTTCAATCACGGCTTGGTTAACAGTTGGGGCCTTCAATTCGACAAGTGGGGCCAGTCTTTCCAATCCGATGGGGCGGGGTCCGAGGGGATCAACTACTCCTTCCCCGGCGCGGCTTTTCGAACGAGTGTGGGAGTGGATCGCATTATGCCCGGACTCAATCCGGGCCAGCCCAAGCTCAGCGGGTTGGAGATCATCCAATCGACACAGTTTCCAGATGAGTGGCAAGGAAGGCTGATTGTTTGCGACTTTCGTGGAAACCGGATTAGCTCGTTTGAAGTTGAGGATTCCCAAAGCGGGTTTGTTTCATTGCAGCGAGAAGATCTAATTACGAGTACGCACGGAGCGTTCAGACCGATCGATGTCCAGCTGGGTCCAGATGGCGCCTTGTATGTGGCGGATTGGTACAATCCGATCATTCAGCACGGAGAGGTAGACTTTCGGGATGAGCGTCGGGACCAATCGCGTGGCCGTATCTGGCGCATAGCGGCGAAAGACCGGCCGACCGTGAAGCTCCCAAGAATAGATGAAGTGTCCATCCGGGAGTTGCTTGATTACTTGAAGGCATCCGAATCATGGGCTAGGACTCAGACGAAGCTGGAACTTAAAGCCCGTGATGCCCGCGAGGTTTCTCGTCAATTGCGATTCTGGTTGGCTGATTTGGATGGAGCGAGTGGCCAGGTGGATCACCACCGGCTGGAAGCGCTCTGGGTTATGCAAGCGATCCGAAGGGTGGATATGAAACTCGTGGATACGTTACTCCAGTCTGATGATTTCAAGGTTCGGGCGGCGACAGTCCGTGTGCTGGAAGAAAACCCTGAGCAGAATGATCAGGCCTTCGCGGTGTTTGAACGGACAATCGCAGACGAGCATCCGAGGGTTCGGCTAGAAACGCTGCATGCCCTGCGGGCTTTGGGCGGAACCCGATCGGCTAAGTTGGCAATGGAAGCCTATAGCGAATCGATGGACGACACCTTTGAGTACGGCCTATGGCGAACTATGGAGGCGCTGAAAGGGGACTGGCTACTGGAAGCCAAGGAAAACCCATTGCTATTTGGGGATGATGCGCTAAAACTGGTTTATGCTATCAAGTGCTTGAATCAGCCGGATGCCCTTTCCCCATTAGTTAATCTTTGGAAGGCTGGACGCGTTTCCGATGAAGCCACGTTACCTGCTCTCGAATTGATGGGGGAGCTGGGAGACGACTCTGTTCTCGAGATCGTATTTAAAGCAGCGACGCGGTTTGATCGAGACGGAGTGCCGGGAGGGCCTGCAATCCTGGACGCTTTGTTGCGAGCTTCCGAACGCGGTAATCGCACGCCGGACATATCGATCGCCGATATCGAGGCATTGCTCGAAAGCGATCGGGAAGACATTAGAATTCGAACGGCGAAACTGGCGGGATCTTGGAATGTATCGAGCATTACAGGACGCTTGGAGAGGCTAATTGGTGATGAGGATACGGAGCCAGAGCTTGCCGCTGCGGCCGTTGAGGGATTGGCTCTCATTAAGTCCGACGCAGCGGACGCAGCCTTGCAGCGACTGGGAAGCGATCGTAACCCATCTTCGGTAAGGCTTCGAGCAATAGCCGGATACGCCAGATCGACTCCTGGTCCCGTAGCTCCGCAAGCTGCGGAAGCGCTGACTATAGCTCAGGCAAATGATGATCCTTTGCCATTGATTCGTCCGTATTTGACTCGATCGAAATTGGCCGACCAGCTCGCCATGTCCATGCAGGGCAAGCGCATCCATACCGAAGTGGCGACAAAGGCATTGAGATTGTTGGGTTCTGCGCCCGTGGACACTAGCAAATTGAAGAAGGCGATCGAAGATGCTGGGGGAATAGAGCCAGTTGACCAGGCGCTGGACGCGAACGAGATGTCAGAATTTATCGCCTTCACTCAATCGTATGGGGATGCTCGTCGGGGAGAAGAGGTTTATCGTCGCGATTCGCTCCTGTGCTATACTTGTCACGCCATAGGCGGGTCCGGAGGTTCGTTAGGCCCGGATCTATCTAGTCTCGGAGCTAGCGCGCCGATGGATTACATAATCGATTCGTTGCTGCAGCCGCAAAAGAAGATAAAAGAAGGCTACCACGTGGTTAGCGCTTCTCTAAAAGATGGATCGCTGATATCGGGAACGCTATCCAAGGAGGATGCGCGATCGATCACCGTGCGGGATGCCTCTGATCAGAGCATTGTCGTATCCAAAAGCGATATCGCGTCCCAAACGATTAGCCCAGTTTCGCTCATGCCTCCTGGGTTGACCGCGAGTCTACGGAAAGATGAGCTAGCAGACATGGTCGCCTTCCTTTCTGAGCTTGGAAAAGAAGGGGCGTATAAAGTATCGTCAGGCCGCATTGCCAGAACCTTCCAATACTTGCATGACCAGGATGGAGACAGCGGGTTGGCCGATCTCTTGCGCCACAAGCCTTTTGGATACGTTACCTCTGATGATCCTCTGTTCGAATGGCGCCCTTTGTATTCGAAAGTGGATGGCACGCTTTCCTTGGACGGGATTCCGGCTTTGAGGCAACATGGTCGCACGCGTTTGCACTATCTCCGCTTCCAGATCGACGTTCTCACTGCTGGCTCAGTTGGGCTTCGCGTATCGGGCCCGAAAGAAAGCGTTCTCTGGGCAGGAGATGAAATGGTGGAACGGAAGGACGATCGCTGCGCCTTCGATGCGGAAAGGGGGTCCCAGACCATTACCCTGGCGATACGGGAAGATCTGCCCAACAAGTCGAAGCTCAGTATAGAAATTGTGGATATAGAAGGGTCTTCGGCCCAGGTGCAGGTGATAAATGGGAAGTAGGCTGGCTACTTTGAACAGGATTCGTCTCGTGATCCCATTGAAATTATCGCGGCGTAAAGCCGCTCCTACATTAAACTCAATTCTTGAGAACAAGCCATCCTGCCGACGGGCAGCGTCGATCTTGGCCCAGCAAGGCTGGGATCCAGCGAAGCATGAACGATGTTAAATTCGAGATTCCATCATTCTCGTGATATTATTAATTGATTGAACCAATCCCCAGTTTCGCGACTATTTGCTCTTAAATTATGAAACTAATTAACCTGCTCCTCATTGTTATTCTAGGGAGCGTTGTTTTCCTGATCGGGAACACTGCTCAGGCCGGCGAGAAGAGTGTTTCCTTTTCCGCCAAGTTGATAGCGGTGGACGCCAATGAGGGCTGCGCCATTGCCGACGTCAACAACGACGGAAAATTGGACTTGGTTGCCGGCCGAAATTGGTACGCGGCCCCGGAATTCGTCCCACGGGCGCTGAGACCGATCGAGGACCGCAATGGCTACATCCACTCCAACGGCGACTTCCCCTATGACGTCGACGGGGACGGATGGATGGACATTATCGCCCAGTCCTTTTTCCAAACGGAGATAAACTGGTTCAGGAACCCGGGCCCAGAAGGTCTGAAGTTGGGCCTCCTTTGGGAGAAGCATTTGCTGGTGGATACCCAGGTGGACCGGAATGAAGCCGAGTTGATGGAGGATATGGACGGCGATGGGGTGCCGGAGTTTATCGTCAATTCCTGGAACAAGGAAACGTCGTTGTTGGCCTGGCGATTCACATCTGAAATGCGCGAGGTTTCAGTTCCCAAAGGAAATCGCATGATCAAGGAAATGCGGGAAGTTCCCTCGGCCACTAAAATCACCATTGGATCCAACAAGAACGGTCATGGCCTGGGGATCGGCGATCTTAACGGGGACGGGCTCAAGGATATTCTCTTTCAGTCCGGTTGGTACGAGCAGCCAAAGGAAAACGCTTTTGGCCAAGCGTGGAAACTTCATGAGGACTGGTTTCTACACGCCTCTATTCCTATGATCGTTCGGGACCTCAATGGTGACGGGCGCAACGATTTCATTTATGGAATGGGGCACGACTATGGTCTGTACTGGCGAGAGCAAATAGAGCCGGCTCCGGATGGGACCTTGAGATGGAACGAGCATCTGATCGACGATTCGTTTTCCCAGCCCCACGCCCTACACTTTGCTGACATAGATGGCGATGGCGAAGACGAACTCATTACCGGTAAACGCGTATTCGCTCACAACGGCAAGGATCCAGGTGGCAAGGAAGAAGCGGTTGTGTATTACTATAATTGGGACAAGAAGAACAATCAGTTCAATCGACACACGATCGTCAAAGGATCCGCGGGAATCGGCTTGCAGATTCGAACGGGTGATCTCAATGGCGATGGCCGCCTCGATATCGCGGTGGCGGGAAAAAGTGGAACCTACATAATTTTCAACAATGGCTGAGCTGAATTTCAAGCAAGAGCTCGTTGGCTGCTATGGGTTTCCTGTATCGGAAAACCCGACACAGGCGATGATCGAGCCCGCGTTTCGCGATATGGGACTCGATTGGCGCTATCTGACTTTGGAAGTAAAGGAGGAGGGCTTGAAGGGAGCGGTGGAAGCGGCTCGCGTATTCGGCTTCAAGGGATTCAATTGTACGATACCCCATAAAGTGGAGGTGATCCAGTACTTGGATGGATTGGGCGAATCGGCGGAATTGATGGGGGCCGTGAATTGCGTGGTCAACCGCGATGGGAAACTCATCGGCGAGAACACGGACGGAAAGGGATTTGTCTCGTCGTTGAAGGAGATCGAAAATCCAGCAGGCAAGTCCGTTGTCATATTTGGAGCCGGCGGGGCATCGAGAGCTATTAGCGTGGAGATGGCTCTTTCTGGCGCATCACAGTTGACGATCGTCAACCGTAGCGAGGAGCGTGGTCAAGGACTGGTAGACCTGCTAATGGGTCGTGTGAAAGAGCGTTGCCCGGATTTGGATACCGATTTCGTTCACTGGTCGGGCGACTTCGAGATTCCCGAGGGGACGGATGTCGTTATCAATGCAACCTCTATTGGCTTGTATCCAGATGTTGAAGCTAGGTTGAGCCTCGATATCGCTACGCTGAGATCGGATATGATCGTAGCCGACGTGATTCCCAATCCGCCCAAGACGCGATTGATTCGGGACGCTTCTGAAAAGGGTTGTCGAGTCATTGACGGGCTCAGTATGCTAGTCGGCCAAGGGGTAATCGGAATCGAGTACTGGACAGGAAGGACGCCGGATGCCTCCGTGATGCGAGGGGGCTTGGAAGCGGTCTTTGGCAGCGTCTAGCGGGCGATGCGTCTAAGCGTGGCCAGTAGGCTGCATTTCAGCTTTGAGAGCTGTTCGCTCTTGATCCTCGCTTTAGGATCCCTCGATTTGATATAGAGTTGGTCGAATGCGATACCTCGCTCGGTATGTATGTGAGCGGCCGTAATATCGAATTCATGGCTGTGCACGACTTGTGCTAGCCGATACAACAGTCCTGGCGTATCCGATGAGTGGGTTTCGACGGTAGCCTTCCGTTTTGAAATTTCCTCGTACACTTCAACCTTGGGAGAGAGGCGTTGATCGGTTGTGTTAGCGTTATCTGTGTCTCCGGTGTCCAGGGTTTCGATGAACTCATCGAGTTTGGAGTCGCCAAAATTGGTAGACGCCAACTTCTTGTTTAGGCATTCCTCGAAAATCTGGCGAGCGTAGTGGTCGTTAAAGTTCTTTTGGTCCCGAGCATTCACCACGAAGGTATCTATAGCGATATTGTCTTCCCTTGAAATAGCGCTGGCTGATTTAATGGAGTAGCCTGCGTAAAAAAACGATGCCGCCAGTTTGTGAAAAAGACCCGCCCGGTCCCAGGTTACGATGGTGGCTCTGGCGAATATCGAATCCGCATCCTGGCTCCAGTTTATGATGGGGATGAGGGTGCCGACGGAATCGGCATCAGAAATACGGTTGAGGAGGTCGTGGACCATTTGCAAGTGAAGGACTATGTCCCCCACAGCGTTCTCCACGAAATAGGAATCGGGTAGCAGATTGAAATGGGCCTCCCTCTCGCATTCGCTAATGCCAGGAATCGTCTTTTTGAGGCTGTGATCGGCCATCATATTCGATTGGATTGTTTACTGGATTTGTTTAATGATGGTTGTACATTCATTCTGAGTGACGAGAGGCGCCTATCTTGATTCCAGGCTTTGATGGTTGATCGGAGCCGGGCGTGGTCTTCAACAGATACAGCTAATGCCAGATCCGCGCCAATCGGATTCGAAGCGACTATTTTGACAAACTTGCCAAAACTAGTTCGTTCGATTGGCCAAAATTGAACTGCTTCACTCGAAAATCTGCTGAAAAGCGAGCGCTAGGCTCCAACCCCCTCCCAAATCTCAACATTCGAACAAACCGCTTTGTAAGTGTTATAAGGTTATTAACCTCATTCATGATGCAAAAAATAAAGGGGAGAGCTGCCTATCGGATTGATTCAAACGATGATTATGGAATCGCGGCTGTGCAGTGAAACTGATCACGTGGTCAGTTTCACTGCACAGTTTGCTCCAAGCGAGAAACGCGGGTTCTGAGGTGTTTCCCGCTTGGGGGCGACCTGTGGGAGCCAGGATTTTACGGTTGAGCGCGTCGACGAAGATCATCGATGGCCATTTGCAATTCCGCTGCTTTCAGCTCCACCTCGTCTACGCTGTCCGCTTTGACGCGCTCCCGTCTTTCGTAGCCGACGTATTCCAGCCAGCCTTTGGATCGCAGCCCTCGCCTTTCGTGGACTTTCGCGAAGAGCGGATCGGCTTTTATTTCGGCAAGTAATTCGACTGGATCTCCATCGATCGAGGTTCCCAGCGAATCGAGAATCACTAAAGCCATGATCAGGTGTCCCAGCTCTCCCGGATGAATGCCATCCCTGGCCAGGTGAAATTCGGTACCGTTTTTCCTTCGAGCCTGATTGTACTTCAGCATGGGAGTATTCAGATCCACTTTGGCTGCGACGGGAAGATCGGTAATCAGAATCCATTTCCCATAGGTACGCAAAACGTCATTATAATTTTCATACGGAGATTTGTAGCTAAAATAGCTAGAGCCGCTTGGACTAAGTGTTTGCTTGGCCGCAGCATCGAATAAGGGCGGAGTCATCAATACGATCTGAGCTCCGACGGCAGCCACTTTTTCGATAAGGGTTTCGATACCTCTTTGGTACTCGAGAAAACGCTCCCCATTCAAAGGGTGGTAGATGCCGTCATTCATGCCGTAGCAGGCGAATACGATTTCCGGCTTCACCTGCTCGAGAGCCTCCCCGAGGCGAGTGTGCACGCAAGGGCGGGGAAAGGGATGGTCGGCCTCGCTAGTCCCGGCGACGGTTTCGCTTCCCAAGCCGATACTGACGATATCGTAATTAAAATTTGGATTCCGTTTCTGGAGAAAATAGGAGACGAAACTAACGTAAGTCCCGTTTTGGGTGATGGAATCTCCCAAGATGAGAATTCGCTTATCTTGTAGATCGATCGCTTGGATCTGTCCGAGTCCACCCAGGGCGAAAACTAAAACGCAAGTATGGAAAATAGAGAAACGTAGGTTCGCCATTTAGAGTTGGGGAGTGTGGGGTTCGTTAGCGAGGGTTTTGTACTGCGTGTGGGATAGAGGCTTACAGATGCCGCTCAAAAATTTCGACCATGTCATCAACCATAGGCGTAAACCAAGGGTGGTTGTTCCAGCAACCGTGCTTCCCATCCTCGTAGACCTTGAGCCCGTTGGTAATGCCGAGGGCGGTTAGGGCATCGCGAGTCGCTTGGTTGCGTTCGGGCTGGTCGTGCTCCCCAACGAGAAAGTATAGGGGCGAATCGCCTTTGGATACTTGTATGTGGGCATCGGCGAGGGCGTAAAGGTCCGGATCTTCATCGACGGATTTGCCCAGCCAAACGTTGGCGTTCGAACCGGATTTTGGATCTCGGGATTTAGCGGCAACGGAACCAGTTGTCATCTGTAGGGGTCCAGCCATGACGATGGCGACGTCTAATCGGGCAGCCTCTTCCTCAAATCCGGGGCTCCTTTGCAGACGCGAGTTTTCCCAGCCGGTTGCCATCAGGCCGACCAAATGCCCGCCTGCCGATCCGCCAACTGCTCCAATCCGTTCAGCATCGATACCATAGCGATGAGCATTGGCCTTGATAAATTTCGTTGCTGCATTGCAATCCTGGATACCAGCGGGAAATAGAGCTTCGTGCCCGAGTCGGTACTCAATGGCGACTGAAACGTATCCACGCCGAGCGATTTCCACCGACAGGCCCCGAAACTTGCTTTTGCTGCCGTTTCGCCAGCCGCCTCCATGGACGACGATTATGGCGGGCAGCGCTTCGCTCACTGCAGCAGGACGAAAAATGTCGCAGAGCAATTTCCGATCGCCATCAGTATCGTAGACGACGTTTAAATGCGATTCGATCGTAGACGGTATTTCGGTGGTGGGACGCTTGGTTGGGTTTTGGACGAGCTTTGCCTGGAAAGGCGGGTTGCTGGGAACGCCATAGGCATTCATCCGAATTCGATGGAGTCCGCCGAATCCGGTTATATAGAGGCTTCTCATATCGCTGTCACCGAAGGCGCAATTGATGGGCCGCTCAGGCATCTCGATTTTCTCCATTAGCTTGCCGGAAGGGCTCCAGACCCAAATGTGCTTTGGCCCGGCACAATAGACGTTTCCGGCTCGATCCACGCACATGCCGTCTGCTGCTCTATCTGGGCCAGAGTCCATGGCGGCGAATAGGGTCCCGGGCCCCGTCTTGCCAGCGGAAATAAGAGGATAAGCCCAGATCTTCTTAGTGCCAGTTGCGGCCACGTAGAGTGTGTTTTGATCGGGGGATAGAATGAGTCCGTTGGGAGAGGCGATGTTGCTGACTGCGATTTGCTGCTTCCCGTCTGGGTCGATGTAAACGACCTGCCCAGGTCCGGTGAGGGTGTAGTAGATACCGCCTTGATCATCGGCGACCAGGTCATTGGGGCGGGCTCTCGGGTTGGATTCAAGGTCCTGGCCCGCGATTGGCTCGATCCGCTTGCTTTGATTGAGCCAGGAAATGCGTCCGTGGGCGTTTTCCGACAGGTAAAGGCGACCATTGTTGTAGTAGCTGGCGCTGATGCGTCCGGCATCGGGTACAAATGTTTCCAATTTGCCGGATTTGGGATCGTAGGCGTAAATCTTCTCGCCTTTGACATCAGGGATGAGCAACCGTGAGCCGTTCCAGCTGGGCCCGTCTGCGAGCTCGAAATCATTGGAAATCAGCTCTAACTGGGCCCCTTTCTCTATCAACGAACCAGCGTAAAGCGGCAGATAGGCAACAAATAAAGCGATCGAGGTCGCGATGAGTTTGAGGGAGCGTGAAAGCATAGGAAAACGGGTTTGGGTTGGATAGCTAACATAGCTTTCCGCAATTCGATGGACAGTCAAAAATCCCGGATCTCGCAATCCGAGAATTCAATGGATGTTCTCTATCAATGCTAGCCCCATTAATTGTCTTAAAAAGTGGGGTCTTGGCAGATTCGGTTGGCAATAAGGCAGACCATCGGTATGGACGTTGTTTTTTTGAGGTGACCTGCCCTTGTCTGAGCTTTATCGTATCCGATTGAATAATGGTCGTAAAACGAATTTTCAAAGTGGCGCTTACACTTGCCACCTCATTGCTCTTCTCTGGCTGTACCAAGGTGGAGTGGTATAAAGGCAATACGCACTCTCATACAGTGTTGTGCGGCCATGCCGATGCATCGCCGGAAGAAGTTGCGAAATGGTATCATAATAAAGAATACAATTTTCTCGTCCTTTCGGAACACAATCAATTCATAGATCCACGAAACGTTGAAATGCCTGAAAATCGGCGAGACGACTTTATCCTTATTCCGGGTGAGGAGGTGACCGGAGGATTGATGGCTCATACGACTGCATTGAATATCGATGGGCTTGTGGATCCTCGACTGCAACAACCGCCGGGGGCTAGCAAGACGCAGGTTATACAAGCTCATGTTCATGGAACTGAGCAGCAAAATGGCCATGCTATTCTAAACCATCCAAACTTCCACTACATGCACACGGCTTCTGATATTCGGCCGGTCGAGGGACTTCACTTGTTCGAGCTTTACAACGGCCACCCGGCTGTGAACAATTTTGGCGATGACGACCACAAATCCGTGGAGGAGCTTTGGGATGAATTGCTGACAGATGGAATGCTGATTTACGGTGTGTCCTCGGATGATGCTCATCATTTCCAGGAGATGAGCCTCGAACGCTCGAATCCAGGCCGGGGCTGGGTGATGGTCCGGTCTGAAGAACTGACGCCTGACCGCATAACGGATGCGATTTACCGAGGCGATTTTTATGCTACAAGTGGCGTGATTTTGGGGAAAGTGGACGTTAGCAATCAGCGCATATCGCTACGAGTCGATGAACGCGCTACTGAGCGTGAGCTGGCCAGCCCGTTCGTTGTCGGGCACAAAGTTAATGATGATGCAGAAACGGGCTATCTGATCGAGTTCATAGGTCCAGGAGGGAAGGTTTTGGAATCGTCGCGAAGCTCTCAGGCGAGCTATTCCGTTACCAACTCCCACAGCTATGTCCGGGCGAAGATAAGCTTTACCAGAAGGAGTCAGTTAGGTTCGGAGAATTTCTATGCCTGGATGCAACCGGTATTTACCGATGGGAGAAAGCATGACAGATGAAGCTTGGCCCTGAGCGGTTTTGAATTTGGATTACATTGAATTTATGAAGGGACGCTTATCTCTAATAGTTTCTTTGCTGGTGGCAGCCTTGGCGGTTGCCGCGGATCGGCCCAATGTTGTGGTCATTCTAACCGATGACCAGGGTTGGGGTGACTTGAGCATCAATGGAAACAAGAACCTGGATACGCCGCACATCGATTCGTTGGCCCGTGAAGGCATAATGTTCGATCGCTTTTACGTGTGCGCTGTTTGTTCGCCAACACGAGCGGAATTCTTGACGGGACGCTACCACGCTCGTAGCGGAGTGTACAGCACCTCGGCTGGCGGTGAACGGATGAACCTCGACGAGGTGACGATCGCCGATTCCTTCAAAGCTGCGGGCTACGCGACCGGCGCCTTTGGCAAATGGCACAACGGGATGCAGTATCCGTATCACCCGAATGGGCGCGGGTTTGACGAATTCTACGGCTTCGCCTCGGGTCATTGGGGCGACTACTTCTCCCCGCCGCTCGAGCGCAATGGGAAGATCGTACAAGGCGAGGGCTTCTTAGTCGACGATCTGACGAACAAAGCCATGGCGTTCATGGAGGATAACAAGGACCGCCCGTTTTTCGCTTATATCCCCTACAACACTCCTCACTCTCCCATGCAGGTGCCTGACGAGTATTGGGAACGCTTTAAGGACAAGGAAATCCTTATGCATCATCGGGAGCCAGAAAGAGAAGTGATGTCCCACCTCCGTTCGGCATTGGCGATGTGCGAGAATATCGATTGGAATGTTGGAAGGATTCTCGAGAAGCTCGACGATCTTGGTATTGCTGATAACACCATTGTCGTTTATTTCCATGACAATGGCCCGAACGGAGATCGCTGGAACGGGGGAATGAAAGGCAAGAAGGGCTCTACCGATGAAGGCGGCCTGCGCACGGCGATGCACATGCGCTGGCCCGCAAAGTTTGAAAAGGGAAAAGTGATCAAGCAGATTGGATCGGGTATCGATCTTCATCCTACACTGACCGATCTTGCTGGCATACCGACTGTTAACAAGATGCGCTTGGATGGCCTAAGCTTGAAACCCCTTTTGCTAGAGGACGATCCGGATTGGAAAAATCGTGTAATTATCAGCAATTGGAGAGATAGGGTCAGCGCCCGGAATCAGCGGTATCGACTTGGCAATGATGGAGGGCTCTACGATATTAACAAGGACCCGGGCCAGTATACCGATATCTCCCAGCAAAAGCCGGGTGTCGCCAAGCGTCTTCAAGCGGCGATCGACCGCTTCAAGAAGAGCGCCATGAAGGGCTATGGCGAAGATGATCGACCATTTGTCATTGCTCATCCAGATTACAAATACACGCAGATTCCTGCTCGCGACGGGACGGCTCATGGGGCGATCCAGCGTTCCAACCGCTTTCCCAATTGCTCGTTCTTCAGGAGTTGGGTAAACGTGGACGACACGATCACTTGGAAAGCGGAAGTGGGCGCCAGTGGCAAGTATCGCGTGGAAATCGAATACGCGTGCCCGGAGGAAGATGTGGGGTCGACGATTCAGCTGAGCTTCAACAATTCGAAATTGAAAGGAAAAGTTACGGAAGCTCATGATCCGCCCCTGAGGGGTGGCGAAAACGATCGGCATCCGCGACAGGAATCATACGTTAAGGATTTCAAAACCATGGAGCTAGGAACCATCGATCTCGAAAAAGGAAAGGGAACCTTGACCTTGAGCGCTTTGGAGAAACCTGGGCATCAAGTAATGGAGTTCCGTCTGCTCATGCTGACGCGAGTAGATTGAAAGCTATTTTTACAGGATACGTCCCGCGAATGCTCTTAGGCGTCAACTTGACTAAAAATTTGGAAATGAACGTGCCGGGACGTCCCGTTCCACCTTTGAGGACAATGCAAAAAGATGGAGTGTATCCTGCTAAACTGAAGTTTTTATGACGATGTATTATAGGCGAATTCTGAATGTGGCCACGGCATTAGCCTTGCTTCTTGCATGCACTGCAGCGGCTAGATTGGCGAAAGGGGAAACTCCGCCCAATATTGTCCTCATCTTTATCGATGACATGGGCTATGCGGATATCGGGCCGTTTGGGGCGCGCGATTTCCCGACCCCCAACTTGGATCGATTAGCGGAAGAAGGTCGGCGGTTTACGGATTTCGCGGTCAGCGCGCCTGTATGTTCAGCATCCCGGGCAGCATTGCTAACGGGCACTCTGCACATTCGGCTGGGAATTACGGGAGCCTACAGTCCTCAGGCAAAAGAGGGTATCCATGAGCGGGAAATGACACTTGCAGAGTTGTGTAAGCAAAAGGGATACGCGACGGCTATTTATGGGAAATGGCACTTGGGTCACCATCCCAAATTCCTCCCGCTGAATCACGGTTTTGACGAGTATCATGGAATTCCTTACTCCAACGATATGTGGCCGTGGCACCCCAGGTACCACGGTTTGGCTCCCGACGATCCCAAGCGTCGGGAAGTGTATCCGGATTTGCCCTTGATCGAAAATGATCGGGTTGTCGACGCGGATGTAACGGCGGAAGATCAGAAAGATGTGACTCAGTGGGCAACGGTTCGGGCCTTGGACTTCATCGATAGGAAACACAAGAAGCCCTTCTTTCTGTACCTTCCGTATTCGATGGTGCATGTGCCGCTATTCGCTAGCGACGCGTTTCTCGGCAAAAGTGGGGCGGGTTTGCTGGGGGATGTGATAATGGAGCTGGACGACTCGATTGGCAAAGTCGTGGATAAGCTTCATGAATACGGTATCGCCGACAACACTCTGGTAATTTTTACTTCGGACAACGGCCCCTGGGTGAGCTACGGAGACCATGCCGGATCGGCGGCCCCTTATCGGGAGGCTAAGGGAACTTCGTTCGAAGGAGGAGTTCGCGTGCCTACTATTTTCTGGTGGCCGGGAAAGATCCCCGCCAATACCAATTGTGACGCTTTTGCATCCACCATAGACATCCTGCCAACGGTGGCAAAATTGATTGAAGCGAAAACGCCTGACCACAAGATCGATGGCAAAGACATTCGACCCTTGCTGTTCGGCGAGCCTGAAGCGCTATCGCCTCACAAAACTTTCCCGCATTACTACCAGCGACAATTACAAGCGGTTAGAAACGAACGGTGGAAACTCGTGTTTTCCCACAAATACCGGTCGCTCAATGGTCGGCCCGGAGGCACTGGCGGGTTGCCCGTGAACTATGACCAGAACCTAGCTTCGCTGGCGTTGTACGACTTGGACAACGATCCGGGCGAAACGAAGAACGTTATCCATCAGTATCCAGAAATCTATGCTGAGCTGTTGGATGCTGCCGAGGCGTATCGCAAAGACCTAGGCGATCGTTTGACCAAGACCACTGGAAGCGGCATGCGGGAACCCGGAAAACTAGGCCCGAACGATAAGCAGCTAATTTGGTACTGAGCTAGCGCGATGATCCGCAAGTTGATTAACATCGCTCATTCTTTCGCTAGATCCCAGTTTCGCTGGGCCAGGATCCCCGGCGAGCCTGGGCCATGATCGATGTTGATTTCGCAAACAATTCTTGTTGCTCACGTAGTCAAGAAATGCGATCGGCGATCGGCCTACAAATTGTAACCTAGGCAAAATGCAGATCTGAACCTATTTCTGGAAAAGCCAGAACCTATTGGCCCCGCATCGCGGGGACTCCAGCGATCTCGCGACTGCGAGAGAGCGATTTTGAAAAAACAGCATACAACGCAAAACTCTACATGTCCCAATTAACCAAATACCTGGTTGCCCTCATCTTAGCTATTACCGGCTTGTTGCCCATGTTAAGCGAACCGCCGAATATCATCTTTATCATGGCGGATGACATGGGGTATGGGGATGTTCAGTCATTGAATCCGCAGTCGACAATTCCGACGCCCAATCTGGATCGTCTGGCCCGGGAGGGAATGACCTTTACCGATGCTCATTCGCCGTCGGCGGTGTGTACGCCGACTCGTTATGGGGTGCTGACCGGACGCTATTGCTGGCGGAGCGATTTGAAGCGGGGCGTGCTCAATGGATACGGAGCTCCAATCATCGAACGCGATCGGGAAACCGTGGCTCGCGCTCTCAAGAGCCAAGGCTATTTTACTGGCGTAATCGGCAAGTGGCACCTCGGCTTGGGCTTTCAGAAAACCAATGGCGAGTGGGATTGGAGCAAGCCTGTGGACTATTCCCCCGTGAATATCGGATTCGACCATTCCTTTGTCATTCCCGCGTCGCTCGACTTTCCCCCGTATATTTATATCGATGGCCATCGGATTACCGGGCTACCCGATCGAACTCAGCCCGCTCAATCGTTTCCGGCATTTCTTAGGAAAGGTGAGCTCGGGTCTGATTTCTCCATCATTGATTGCCTAGATCGACTGACTTATGAGGCGTCCGAGTTTATTGTCGAGCGATCCAAAGCTCCGGTCCCGTTCTTTCTCTATTTTCCCCTGACGGCGCCTCACAAACCGGCTTTGCCTCATGGCCGGTACGAAGGACGTAGCGGTTTAGGGCCCTACGGAGATTTCGTGATTCAAGTAGATGAAGTGGTTGGTAGCATTTTGGATACAATCGATGAGCAAGGAATCGCTGACGATACGGTGGTCTTTTATACGTCCGACAACGGATCCTACATGTACCGCTACCAAGATCCGAGTGCTCCAGATCATGTGAAGGACGCCTCCATTCAAGGTTATTACGAAGGAAACCATACCGCCAACGGACCGTTGCGAGGAACGAAAGCGGATATTTGGGAAGCTGGGCATCGGGTTCCGTTCTTCGTTCGTTGGCCTGAGGAAATCGAAGCAGGCTCGGTGAGCGACGAAACGATTACCCATACGGATTTTTTCGCTACTGCCGTATCGATAGCAGGAGGAAAGATCCCCAATTCCAAGGTGGCAGCCCAAGACAGCTTCGATTTCTCTCCCTTGCTGTTCGACAATGGTGAAGATTGGAAACGGGCCCCGGTAATACACCATTCAGGAGGGGCTATGTTCGCTGTTCGAGAAGGGGATTGGAAATTGATCCTGGGTAGCGGCTCCGGCGGAAGGGAGCGGCCGCGTGGCAGGCGATTTGAGCGTCCGTATCAGCTTTTCAATTTGAAGGACGATCTCGGGGAACGGAACGACCGGTACCGCGAATTTCCGGAAAAGGCTCAGGATCTGGAGCGGAAGGCGCTTGAGCTTATGAGTAGCGGTAAAAGCCGGTAGAATCGGATTCCGGTTTTTCGACGCCGTCCCGCCCGCAGTAGGAGTAAAAGAGTGTCCTGATAAGTCGCAATCCGCGCCCTTGATGGTGGGGCTGATTGCTCGTCTCGCCGTAGTTCTGTGAAGGCGGATCTTCAGTCAGCCGAAATTTGAGAGATCTACCGCCGCGGCTGACTGGGGACAGTCAGCCCTACCAAGCTTAAAGCGAACAAACCGTAGAATTTAGACACGCTGCAAGCTTCCTGTCCTAATAGAGAAGGAATTCTGCTCGGGCGGTCTTGTACCAAGATTCGAAGCTTTCCATTTGCTGGCTTAGGTTTTCGATGGAGAGATCGTCTTCGATAGCATTCCGGAGAGCCGGGCTTCCATAGAGCAGGTCGATTGCGTGTATGTCAGTTTTGAATTCGTAAGGTTCACTTCGCCAAGCAAAGTTTCTGGGGAAGGCTTTCGCCGCTGCGATCAGCATGGCAATTCCGCATCGGTAGGGTTGAAACGAATTTCGATCTTGGATACGAATTAGAAGACCTTGGCACCGTTGTCCTGCGTGCTTTTGAAAGGCTGGCGTGAAGGTCGTTGATTCGAAAGTGACTCCCCCAATCGGCAGGCCGATTGAGTAGATGGATTCGATCCAGATGCTAGGGTCTACATAGGGAGCTCCTATCTGGGTGAAAGGGCTGTCGGTCCCTCGACCTTCGGAGAGATTGGTGGCCTCAAAGAGGCAGGTCCCTGGGTAGGCGATGGCGGCTTCTAGGGATTGCATGTTAGGTGAGGGATTGACCCAAGGGATGTCGGTATGGTCTAGATACAGCGATCGCTTCCAGCCCGAGACTTTCACGACCTCCAGATCGCAATTTCTGGCTTCCAGGGCGTCTGGGCCCTCGCCAAACCCTCTCTGGAACATTAAAGCCAATTCGCCGATTGTCATGCCGTGCCGGTTGGCAAAAGGGCCAATGCCGCAAAACGACCGACAGGCTTTTAGCAAATGCGAACCTTCGATATGGTCGCTTCCGACCGGATTGGGCCGATCCAATACGATAATCTTCGTTTTAGTCTGGCCCGCCGTTTCCATACAGTAGGCCAAGGTTTGGGCATAGGTGTAGTAGCGGGTTCCAATGTCGGGCAATTCGGCGACAAGTATGTCCAGGTTGGAAAAGTCTTCTGGATCGGGCTTGAGGCTGTCCTCGGAGTTCCCATACAGACTAACGATCTTTAATCCGGTCTTTGAATCGGCGCGATCGTCTACGGCTTCCATATCCTGGGCTTTAGATTCGAATCCGTGTTCTGGTGAGAATAGTTTAGTTAGGCGGCAGCTACCGCTGCTCTGCAGCAGGTCAACCAGATGACGCCCTGTTTTGTCTCGAGAAGCTTGATTGGCCAATACGCCGACCTTGGCTCCTCGCAAACAGGAGAAGTCGCTAGCAGCAGCGATGTCGATTCCAGAAAGCGTCTTTGCCAGAGAGGATTTCAAGGATTATAGTTTTGAAATCGTCGCTGTTAATCGGCAAGCAGATTTGATTGGCGGGGGCGAGAACCGTTTCGTGGAGGGGGCTGCCCGCGAAGATTCGTGGGGCTGGCTTTGGCAAGCAACGATTGATCTAAATCCGATGTCGCTTTTTCTGACGAGGACCCTTGACTGATCGCCATGAATTACCCACGGAGACATTTTTTTAAACAAGGACTGTTTGGCGCTGGCGCCCTGATGGCCGCAGGTCCCTTCGCCGCCTACGCCAATACCAAGTCCGGGATCAAGATCACTAAGATCAGACACTATCGGGATCCTCATTACAGCAAGCCGACCTTGGCCCAATCGAGGGATATAGTGGTTGTTGAGACGGATGCTGGGCTGACTGGTATCGGCGAGGGCGGCTCGCTGGATATGATCCAAAATTGCGCCGAAATGCTGATTGGCCAGGATCCGTTTCGCATCGAGCACTTATGGCAGCGCGTTTACCGGCAGTATTTCTATCCGTCGGGTCGGGAGCGCCTGCATGCCATGGGCGGTTTGGACATGGCTCTGTGGGATATCAAAGCCAAGTATTTTGAGACCCCAATATATGAGCTCCTGGGCGGGTTGACTCGCGATCACATTCCTTGCTACTCAACCGGTTTTCCCGACCAAGGCTCAGTTAAGGAAACGGCCCGGGCCTGTATCGAGGCAGGATTCTATGCCTATCGGGTCGGCACAGTATCGGATGGCCCGATTTTCGACGCCCATAAGTTCCTCGATGAAAATCTGCGTTTCTACGAAGAGGTGCGCGAGGGCGTTGGTGAAAAGGGCCAGTGGGCCACGGATTTCCATACGCGATTCGATACGGCGGAAGCGGTAACCATGGCCCGTATGCTCGAACCTTTGAAGCCGCTGTTTGTGGAAGACCTGATTCGCTCGGAAAACCCGGGCGTGTATCGAGCATTGCGCGACCGTATCAACGTTCCCATCGCTGTGGGCGAACACTTTGGCGATCGCTGGGACCTTAATGAGCTGGTTGAAGAAAACCTAATCGACCATGCCCGAGTGACGCTTCCAAACGTGGGCGGCATCACGGAAATGAAGAAAATCGCCGCTATTTGCGAAACGCACTATGTGGGAATCATTCCCCACTTTACCGGCCCGATTTCGACCGCCGCATTGGTTCACGTATTGGGATCATCATCAGGTTTCGTTATGGCGGAACTCACTAGGGATGGACCTGCTGAAATACCGTATCTAAACGAAGACTACGTGAACTTCAAAAACGGAAAACTCCATCCAAACGATCGGCCTGGGCTCGGAGTAGAATTCCGGCCCGATTCTGTCGAATTGGTCAACGTGATTGATCAGCCTTCCTCTTACGATCACCCCGAATTCCACCGAGGCGATGGGTCGATAACGAATTGGTAGATGGAGGAAGGCCTTCTTTCCTTTTTTCTCAGTAGGAACGGCTTTACGCCGCGATTGTTTCAACAGAATATTCTCCATCCTAATTCGCGGCATAAAGCCGCTCCTACAATTTCATAAAAGCGCATCCTATGAGTCGAAAGGCAAGGCTGCTTGTGCCTAAGCAACCGCATCAGATAATTGCATTTCGGCTGTTTGGGGACAAACAGCCCTACCACTCATACCCAGTTAAATAAATACCTTAACGGGAGTGCCGTTCTTATTGTGAGCGGACTCGTTAGCGGCTGAGGTAGCGGCAAGCGTTTTTAAGCTATCTCCATATGAGGAGAGAATTCCGCTGTTATCTCCAGTAGCTACAGCATCTAGAAAGGCTTTGTCTTGAATGGCGAAGATGTTTTCTTCTCGGGGGATTGACTCTGTGTCATCATCGCCTGAATACACCGTTCCATTAAAGTGCCAGCCGGTCAGGTAAATGCGATGGTTTCGCGATGAAAGGTGCAGCCCGATACCGCCATCAGGACCCTCCGAATGGCCACCAAGAGGGAAGCATCCCGTCGAGAAGGAGGCTAAAGCGCCGGAAACAAAGCGGGCGTTGACGACCATAGAGTCGTCCACGGTCTTGCCTTCGACTTCGGGCATGAATCCTTGTGTGGCGTAGGCACTCACTTCCTCGATGTCGCCCATTGTATAGCGGCATATGTCCAGAATATGGGTACATTGCTCGATGAATTGGCCCCCAGACTGCTCGAAGCTTCGCCACCATAGCGGCGGCGGCATCTGAGTAGTCCACCAGCCGTTGGCTAGGATACCCTGGTTGCCTTCTTCGGAAAATAGCTTGCGTGCGGTTTGAACGGATTGGCGATAACGATTCTGGTAGGCCACGGAAACAATAGTTCCTGCCTTCTCAAAGTAGCCATTGATCTCCTGGGCTGTATCTAGGGATTGGGAAATAGGCTTTTCGATCAGGACGCCTTTGACGTGCTCTGAGCAAGCTCGCTCGAGCTCCCCATGCAAATGGGGTGGCAGCAGGATGAAGGCGACATCGAGAGATTCCTTGGAAAGCATTTCCAACGGCGCTTTGTAGGTTCTGGCCTTCCAGGGTTCGGCTAGTTCGACAACCCGCCCTTCGTTGCGCCCAGCGATGGCAACGACTTCGGCTCCATCAATGGTTTTCAAGGCGGCGAGGTGCAATTCCGTTACCCAGCCCGTTCCTATGATTCCGATTTTTACGCTCATCGAGAAAGGTGGTTAGCTGGCATCGGGGATTATGGCCACTCAATATTCGGTAGTCTATGGAACTCGGAACAAGGTCATGGGCTAGAACCCATTGTCCGCTTTGCGGACTCCCATTTCCTAACGGAGGGAGGAACTAACGATCGGAGAGAGTGATGTTTAACAACGCTCTCCCGCAGTCGCGCATTGGCGTCAACTTAAGCTCGCTCGGAGGTCGAGCTCCACCTTTTCGCGCCGTTATCAAGGGTGGAACTCGACGTCCCCGCGAGTTTATTTCAGCATATCTTAGTTAAGTTGACGTGTATGCGCAGTCGCGGGATCGCTTGTTGCCTCTGCGAGGCAAATAGGTGTCTCTGCGAGACATTGGGTTCGATTGAATTTAAACCTACGTTCGCGTAGCGAACCTTACGAACGAGTGATGCCCCGACGTGTCGGTGGTTGGCCCTGGCGAATGCAGGGAATCTTAGTCACGCGAAGCGAGACGTTGACGAAATGAATATTTATATCGTCACCGCTTTGCCTCGGCTTCGCTAGGATGTTCCGCTCAGCGGAACAAGTAGGATGGCGTTCTCGCGGCACCGCATTTTTTTGAACTTAACTATTGTTTGATCGTAAAAACGCGCCGGGACTTCGCGTTACACCCAACATCAAGTCCTAGATAGGTGGAGCCCGACCTCCGGGCGGGCTTAAATTGACGCAACGCGATCATCGATCGCTCCTACAATGTGATCGAGTTACCTAAACTGGGCCATGTGCTTCGTTAGTCTGGAGGTTGTAATTATATGGTTTAGGTTGTAGAGGAAGTCGAGGTTCTGGCGGAAGGAGGCCGAAGGCCGAGTGGAGCCAGAGCCTTGTTCA
>MDTA01016680.1_pt1 | contig 34317 bp, 36 predicted proteins | sample 811151 | NCBI WGS metagenome assembly MDTA01 (sample SAMN05326648, study PRJNA326480) | marine metagenome | isolation source: seawater | place: Indian Ocean: South | collected 2010
ATAGTTTTATTTAATAAAGTTTTACTTATATTATTTATTTTTGGTGTATACCAATTTATTTTATTCATTTGTTAATTCTATAAATAGTATGATTCTTTTCTAGGATCGTAATTTTTTGAAAACCATTCGATAGTTTTTTTTAGGCCTGATCGAAGATTGACTTTTTGTTTCCAATTAGTAAACTTTTTAATCTTATTATTATCGCACTTCAAATGAAACACCTCACTTTTTTTTGGTCTTTTTTTAAATTCAATACTTTTTATTTTGTAATTTAATTTCATGATTTTCTGAATTTCCTCAGCTAGATTTTTGACTGATAAATTATGGTTGCTTCCTACATTTATTATTTCACCAATAGTTTTTTTTGTTTTATAAATTTCAAAGAATGCATCACATATATCTTCTACGTAATTTAAATCTCTTGTAGGAGCTAGATTTCCTAAATATAAATTACCGCTTTTATTAAACAAACATTGACTAATTATAGATGGTATGATTGCTCTATTAGATTGCCTTGGCCCATAAGTATTAAATGGCCTTATTATCTTTATTGGTAAATCATAGGATCTAAAATAACTTAGAGCTAATTGGTCAGCTGCAACTTTAGAGGCTGCATAAGGAGATTGGCTGTTAATTTGGTGATTTTCCTTTATTGGAATTTTTTTTGGAGTCCCATAAACTTCACTTGTTGAAGTAATTATTACATTATTAACTCTATTATTTTTTGAAGCCTCAAGTAAATTATATGTTCCCTCTATATTAGTTTTTACATAAGCAGCTGGGGAAAAATATGAATAAGGTATGCCTACCAAAGCAGCTAAATGCATAACGCTTTTACATCCTCTCGCGGCTTTATTGATCGAGTCGTAATCTCTTATATCACCTAGTATAACCTCAAAATCTTTTTTGTAAGGGCTATTGTTAAGCCAGCCATGATCATTGTTAGAATTATATCTGTCAAAAGCAACGACTCTAAAACCTTTTTTTGTCATCATTTCAGTTAAGTGAGAACCTATAAACCCAGCCGCACCGGTTATCAAAATTTTATCCTTCATAAATTAATTAAGGTTTATTATATTTTCTTCTCCTAATTTTTTCTCAAAACTTTTTACTACATTATATAAGATTTGATGACTACTATTGTTTTTCTGATATTCTTTTAACAAAGAAGATATAAAATTAGATGCATGCATTTGTCCCTCGATTCCTGTCGATGAATCTTTCATCCCATCAATTAAAGACCAATCACCTACCTTAGATTTTTGAGGATCTTTTTTAAACTCTAAAATTTTTTTATCTAAAAAATCTAAGTTATGTATAATTAGATTTTTTTTAAATTTAAATATATCGTTCTCTACACTTTCTAAGTTTGCGTAATCGCAAAATATTCCTTTTTTACCTTTGGTGACGCATTCCATAAGGGAAGATGGGAGTGCTAAGTTTACGCTTACTATAAAATTAGAAATTGATGCAAATAAATAAGGGTGCTTTCTAAAAGGATCTGACACTATATGACATGAATTATTTTTTTCAAGTTCTTTTAATTTTTCAAAAATTTTTAAATTATTTTTTAATATCTTATTTTTTTTTGTTTTGATAATTAAAAAAATATCTTCATTTGTTTTTGCAAGATTTATTAATTTATTAAAATAATTGTCGTAATATTCTTTGGAAACTAATTGATGATAATCTAAAGACTGATTATTAGAATAATTACTATCTAAGACTAAGATAACAAATTTTTTATTACTATCTTTTATCTTATTGCTAATTAGATTGATTTCTTTTTTATTTTCTTCTGTGAAAATATTGTTTGTATCACCAGTAATAAGAATATGTTGTGCTAAATTATAAGAGTCTTTTATATATCTGTTTGCTAAGTCTCTCTGATTGACAAAAATAATATCAGCAGATAAAGAGCCCATAAAATCGTAAACATTTTTTGAAATGTAAGATCTAACTCTTCCAACTGTGCTTGCATTTAAAGCTTTTAATGCTATGTGCTTTTCTAATTTTCTAATTACCATTTCTTCAGAGTCAAGATGGATTTTAATTTGAAATTTTTTAAAAAAACAATACCAGTATTTGACTTTTTTAATCAATTGCAATGAAAGTTCTTTTGCAAATAACTCTTCCTGATTATCTTTAATTTTTTTAAGTTTTGCGGCAATATCAGTAAATAATTTTTCCTCTCCATCATAAAAAAAATCAGATAAATCAAAGGAATTTATCTCTAATTTTTTTAATTTTTTTTCTAATTCCTTTTTTTCCTCATACCTATATTTGTAGAAATTGCTCTCAAAATAAACAAGTACATCATCTCGATTAAAATTCTTATCATCATACCAATACAAATCTGATCTTTTATTTAAATCTATTCCCTCTTTAAAACTAACCCCTATTTTAAAATTATCATTTAACTGTTTTTTTTTTGCTGTCCTGTACTTTGCTGTAAATAGATTTACAGCATTTCTTAATTTCACTAAAAAAGACAATATTTTTTTGTATTCTTTTTTAAAATTGAATCTTTCTGAAAATTCTATATTTCTTTCCTCTAAAAATTTTTTTAGATAAAACTTGTTTTTACTATATTTTAAATTTATAAATTTTTTTTGTTCATTTTTATCTAAGTTTTGATTTTCTACAAAAAAAATTTGATGAGAGTAAGGAAATGATTCGAGATAGAAAAATAATTTAAAATAATTATCCAAACTTTTCTTGCAGAGTTTTTGTGTTAAAATATTGTATGCTTTAGTTTTGGTTATTTTACTCAAAGAATAATCGCTTATTTCTTTACCTTTTTTAAATCCTTGGAATGATAGGATTAAACCGTTTTTATCTCTCTTTTCTAAATACATTTATAATTTGAGAAACTCATTTAAAAGTTTAAGACCTGGTTTTCCACTCTTCTCAGGGTGAAACTGAAATCCATAAATTAAATCTTTTTTTATTACTGCTGGTATTTTATTTCCCTCGTAATCATATGAAGCAAATAAGTGATTTTTATTTGAGGGTTGTGCCATAAAAGAATGTATAAAATAAAACTCATCATTCTCTGCAATCTTTTTCATAATTTGATCATTTTTTGCTTCATTTGAATGAGTTTCTATGGGTCTCCAATTTATATGAGGTATATTAAGTTTGTTATTTGTAGCACTTCTATCGCATAATCTGATATTTTCACCATTAATAAGTCCTAAACCATCACATTTTTCAAATTCATTGCTATAATCTAGTAGTAATTGCATTCCTAAACAAATTCCGAGTAATTTTTTTTGTTTAAAATTAATCGACTTAATTTCTTCATATATTTTTTGTTTTTTCATGATGCTCATTGCATATTTAAAAGCACCATCACCAGGTAAAATTATTTGCGAAGATTTAGAAATTTTTTCTATATCGCTTGTTAAAACTGGTTTGTAATTAAGATGCTCAATAGCACTTTTCAAACTATAAAGGTTTCCTATACCTAGATCTATGATTAGGACCTCTTGCATTTATTAAGATATTTTAATTTATTATCGAAAATTTTTTGTTTTTTTCAAAATTTTTGATTTCTGAGTCTACAAGCGTTGAGGGATAGCCCTCTTTAATATTGTGTTTTTTTCTCCACTCTTTTTCATACTGGTCAATTTTATCATATTGCCTATGTACCATCATTTCTCTTAAGCCAATTAATTCAACTGCATTAAAATTAGTTGATATCGTCGCCGATACTCTACTCGCATCACCTAAATCAAGTATGTATGCCTCTAAATCATCGGTAAGTCCGTATTTTTTCCCTTGACCAGCATACTGGTCTTCAATTTTTTTTCTGTAAATGGTGAACCATTCCGAACCTGGATAAGCTGTAGCGAAGTGAGGTTTAACCATTACACCCAGATCGTCCCATCCTTGCATTTGCATTCTTAAAGAATCGAAATCTTCAGTTGGAAAACCTATAATTTGATTTGGGATTGGTCTTATTCCTGCCTCCAAAGTCCAAAAAAAACTTCTAATATTTGTTTTTCTTGTTGAACCTTTACCCATTAATTTTAAAATCCTATCATCAAAGTGTTCGTATCCGTAAACTAAATGAGCACAACCAGCCTTTGCCATAGTCTTGAGCACGTCTGGCTCACACAAAGTCGCGTGACTAGTGCCCGACCAATGTAATCCCTCCCAAGATCCATCCTTTTTTTTCTTAGGCACTAGATCGTATTCTTTCCAAAGTTTACAAATTTCTTTCATCCATATCCTTTTTGAAAAAACATCCATAGTCATCAAGTTTTCATCTAAAAAATATAGATAGTTCGCATTGTATTTATCTTTTATGTATTTTGCTAATTTTACTACGTATTCTGGACTATTATATCTTATAACTCTGCTATAGCTTCCCGGTTTATCAAATTCAACGTTTATGACTTTTCCATTTTTATCTTTTTGATATCTCATATCACCAGCTATTCCTAAGTGGTAACAAAACCTACAGATTAAAGAGCAACCAATACTAGCGTTTATATCCAAACGTCTTGTTGCTCTCATACCAGCCTCGGAATACATCATCGCACTATTTTTAAAATAGACTTCTTCTAATGGAAATAAGTCATACGCTGGATAAGGTAACGAGTCCAAATCTTGCAATAATTCTCTTTTTGGTGAAATAATAAAATCTTTACCTTTTCTATATATTGTCCCATTAATTTTGTGCCAATCTTTTTTGTTTTGATCAATCATAGATAAAGTTTCAGGAAAAGAGATGTAGGACTCACCTATAAAGCCAAAATCTACTTCTGGAAGCCAAGTCATTACCTCTTTAGGTATTGAGGTTAAAACACCACCACCTAATGAAATAGTTACTTTTGGTAAAAGTTTTCTTGTTAATTTAACTATTTTTTTAATCGACGCATAAGCAGTTGTTATACCTCCTAAGGCAACCAAATCCCATTTATCAGAAGTTAAAACTTCTTGTATTTGTTCGTCACTTGCTCTCCAAGCATTGTGATCATAGACTTGAACTTCATGACCTTGCTTGATAATAATTGATGCAAGTTGTGCCATTCCCATTGGAACGTGTTTTGGATCTTCCTCTTCTCTTACTATTGGATTTATAAAAAGAACTTTAGCCATTTGTAAAAGTTTTTGTACAGAATTTTTTTAGTGATGTCCACTGCACTTTGTTGTTAAATAATATACCTGCTTGTGAACAATTAATTGTTTTTGAGTAAGTATTTCGAACCATTTCAAAAAAATTATCTCTATACCATAAATAAACATAGTCTGTATAAAAATTCTTTTTTAAAAAAGGATTATAAATTTTTTTATAAAATTTCCTTACCTCTCTCTCATTTTCTGAAACTTTTTTAATGGATTCATAATATTGTGTACTATTCAATGGGGTGTCAAAATAGTAGGAATAATCCATACCTAATAAAATAATTTTTTTAAATTTGAATACTTGATCTGCAATCATCCAAGAAGCAGACCCAACATTTCCACCTGTATTGATTAATGGTAATTTATTTAATTTGTAAATTTTTCTAGATAAACTATTTTTTATATCAGTATCGTCTAAAAAAGGATTCCACCAAAAAAGCTTCGCATTAGAATTGATTAATCTTTTGACAACTGATTTAGAGGAGGATGAACAGATAGCAATATCTATATTTTTATCATATTTATCAAATAATTTTATCATTTCTCTATTTGACTTTAATTCATTTTTAAATTTTATTTCTAGGTCTTGTCTTCTAAAGTAACTATCTTTTTGTATAGTTTTCAAATTGAGAGTTTTATCTCCAAACCATCTTACTATTCTGGTTGGATGAGGGTCTAATGTAACAACTAGATCTGGAATTATATTTTTATTTAATAGATAATATAAAGCTCCGTCACATGCTATTATATAAAATCTTTTTCTGAATTTTTTTAAATATTTTGTTTGATCAATTTTTCTTAAGCTTGGACCAGAACCTACAACTACTCCAATCCTTTTTATCTTTTTTTTTCTTAGTAATGCAATTGAATTACAATTTTTTGTATATCTTAAGTTTGACTTAATATTAGATAGAGTTTCAGATAAAATATTTTTAGATGTTACCTGATTTATTTTTTTGCTGATTCTACTTAAAAACTTCAACTAATTTGAGCTTATTTATCTTTTAAATCCCAGTTTATTTTTTTTTTACTTACATAAACCATAGAGCCACCTAATCTTTTGGAAGCCTCTTTTTCAAATTTCATTTCAAGTTCTTCTTCTCTAGAAAGTTTTTTCTTTTTAAGATTTTTTAATTTGTAATTACCTTTTAATAAACTCATTTTAGCTATATAAACCTTTTTTGAAGTCTTGTAAATCATCTATGTCTAATGATACTTTTTTATTCATCACATAACTTATAACTTTATTTGTATAAAAAGATTTTTTAAATCTTGATAAATTACAAAAAAAGATAGCTCCATTAGGCATGTAATAATCTGGTAACATCTGTCTAAAAGCAGCTCTTTTTTTAAATACAAAATTTAAATATTTGCCTTTTTTTTCCATAATCCAGCTTGTCTTTTTTGGAGCTAGTGACACAGAAACAAGAGTTTCGTTTTTATTATTTGAAAATTTAAAGTAATGTTTTATTGATTCATCAATATGTTTATTAGTTCTGAAAGGTGATGTTGCTTGTAATAACATTAAATAATCATATTTTCTCGATCGATGTTTTTTAAGCCATTCTGTAGTATGTAGAATTACTGATTTTATATCTGCCTGACTATTTGATAATTTTTTTGGCCTGATAAATGGTGCATCTATACCAGTTTGTTTAGCTAATTTTATAATTTTTTTAGAATCTGTTGAAACAATTACATGATTTAATAATTTTGATTTTTTTGCAGCTTCTAATGTCCAGTTGACTAACGGTTTTCCTTTGAAAATTTTAGTATTTTTGTTCTTGAGTCCTCTAGATCCTTTTCGAGCAATAATCAGACCAAGTATTTTAAGATTTTTTTTCATTTTTATATAAATTATTGGTTTTACTATATTCAGTCCATTGACCTACATCGTACCAATCTCTTTGATTTATTGGAAAAACTCCGATTCTTTTTTTTTCTTTTTTTAATTTTGCAATTAATTTCATAATATCAAATTCTTGATTTTTAGGTATATATTTTAAGACATTTTTTTTAAAAACGTAAAGCCCTGTATTTACCAATAGATTGTAGGAAGGTTTTTCTAAAAAATTTTTTAATTTTCCAAGTGAATTTGTTTCTATTACTCCATAAGGTAATTCAAATTTGTTTAGGGAAGTGACAATTGTTAAATCATTATTATTTTTTTTATGAAAATCATAAATTTCTTTCAAATTATGATTAATAATTATGTCACAATTTATTGAGAAAAAATTATTAGGAAGATAATTTTTTAATAGTTTAAGCGACCCAATAGTGCCTAAAGGTTTATTTTCCTCTACGAATTTAATACTATAGTTTTTTTTATTTTTGCTTTTGAAATATGACTTTAAAATTTTGCTTTTGTAATTTAATGTCATAAAAATTTTTTCAATACCTACCCTATTAAAATTTTCAATTATATGATCAATAATAGGCTTACCTTGAACTGGAATAAGAGGTTTTGGTAAAACTTCTGTAAAAGGCATTAATCTCTTTCCCTTTCCCCCGGCCATTACTACTAGGCAACAATTTTTAATAATATCTATTGATTTTTTCTTACCAAAAACAGTATTCCAAGTTAAATAGCTCAAATACTTTTGAGTCTTAGAGTCAATAATAGGTATTAAAATATTATTTTGTTTAATTAAAATTTTTTTGACTTGGCTTTCACTAAATTTATTTTCATACAAATAAATTGCTTTTTTTTTGTATATTTTGTTAATTTTATTTTTTAAATTTACACCTTTAATTATATTTCTTCGTATATCCCCATCAGTAAGTGTACCTAAAAATTTTTGAGCTTTGGTCACCACAATCAAACTTCTCTCCCCAGTCTGCTCTATTTTTTTCATAGCTGAAATAATTGTTTGATCAGGTTTTATAGTTATATCTTTCATAGATCGTAAAATCTTTTGTTTAAGTTGCCCTCTAGCTTTATGTTTTCTAAGACCTTAATAATATTTTTGCTTGAGAATTTTTTTTCATAAGGGTTTGTAAAATTAAAAGTATTCTTTTTTTTATATAATAATTTTTTGATTAAATTAGAGATTAATATTTTTTTTGGTTCACAATTAAATATTGATTTTGCACACTCTCTTCCTTTTTGCCTAACACCAATATTTAGTGTTGGTATTTTTATTGTCGGAGCCTCAATAATACCGCTTGAAGAATTTCCAGCTATAAGGTCCATTTGATTTAACATAGATAAAAATTTTTTGCTTCCCATAGATTTTATAAAATAGAAGTTTTTGTTTTTTTTTAAAACTTTTTTAATTTTTTTATATATATCAATATTTCCCTCATCAGAGTTAGGGATCGACAAAAAAATATTAGTGTTTTTAAGTGATTTTAAAGACGAGAATATGTAATTTAAATTTTTTGAAATGTCTTTATTTTCCCTTTCTGGGTGGTAACTAAACATAATATTTTTTGTTGCGAATTTGATTTTAAACTTTTCTTTAAGTTCAAATCGACTAAATAATTTTATTCTTTTAATATTTTCCGCGCCTAAACTACCAACAAAAAAGACATTTCTTGGATTTTCACCAAGTTGTATGACTCTTTTTTTAGATTTTTTTGTTGCAACAAAATGATAATTAGACATTTTCGTTATGGAATGTCTAAATATTTCATCCATTGAACCTTCTGTTATCTCCCCGCCTTGTATGTGTGCTATGGGCACATTATTAAAAACAGCGGCTACAACTGATGAGAAAATTTCATACCTGTCTCCTAAAACTAAAACTAAATCTGGTTTATTCTTTTTAAATAAATGAGAAAAACGGGATATTATTTTTGCAGATTGCTCATACGGTTTTTTAAATTTATTATTCAGATTATCAATTTTAATTTTTTTAAAAATTTTATTATTATCTTTTAAGATTTCATTTGCTGTATAACCAAAAAATTTATTTAAATGAGATCCAGTTGCAATAATATTAAGTTGTATTTTTTTTGATTGTTTACAGTCTTTTATAAAATTCCTAAGAATTCCATACTCGGATCTATTGCTTGTAATTAAAAAAATTTTTTTTTTCATACAGTTCTAATTGAACAACCATGGTTTTTAAGGAATATTTTTATATCTTTTATTTTTAAAATATTTTTATGTAGTGCGGTGCCGAGAGCTAAATTTATATTTTTAGAAATTTTTAAAACTTCATTAAAATGATTTAATTTACCAGCGCCCCCGCATACTACTAAAGGTATATTAATATTTTTTGATACCTCTCTAATAAGCTCTAGATCATAGCCTTTTAAAGTTCCGTCCTGATCTATTGATGTGATTAATATTTCACCCACACCATAATCAATTCCTTGTTTAATCCATTTAAAAATATCAATATTCGTTCTTTCACGTCCTTGAAGCGTGTAAAGTTCCCATTTTTTTTCTTTTTGTTTTTTTGCATCAGCAATCAAAACTAGGCACTGACTGCCAAATCTTTTTGCAATATCTTCTAAAATTTTAGGGTTTTGAACTGCGGCAGTGTTAATCGCTACTTTATCTGCACCAGCATTCAAGAATCTTTTAGCATCATCTACAGATCTTATTCCCCCACCAACAGTTATTGTTATAAAAGTTTTTTTCACAACTTTTTTAACAAATTCTAATAAATTATTTCTACCGTATAGACTTGCAACTGTATCTATGTATATTAGTTCATCAATGCCTTGATTGTAATAATTAATTGCATACTCTTCAGGGCTTCCTAAAATCCTAAGACCCTCGAATCTCACACCTTTAATTAAATTCGGACCTTTTATGTCAAGCCTACCAATTAATCTGATTTTTCCCATTGGATTATTCAAAAACAGTTTTTCTCAAAAACCATTCACCATTTTTGGTGTACCATAAATGGGGAGATCTAAAGCTATTACATAAGTCATTAAAGTACTTTTCATCAAAATTTGGTTGTTCGAACATATTATAAGCTTTTTTATGATCTCTTTTATTAATTGATAAATACTCAAATAATTCATTTAAAAACCTTGTAGGTAGTTCACCATCAAATTTTTTTACTAAAGCAACCCCTTCATCTCTATCTATATCTTTAGATCTAATTTCTTGCGCTGCATCGTATGTTGCTCTACCAATGCCGAATTTTATAAAAGTTGTGTAATAATGTAAGTCATCAAATTTATCATCTAAACTATTATATTTTGAATAAGTTCCTGGAGTCCTCTCTGGAGAAGCCTCAAAGTCACAATTTTCAACAGCATAATAATAACAACTTTGTGGATGCCATTTAATATAATAACCTAAATATCTGAAATCTAATTTGGATATATTTTTGGAATTTTGTTTTTCAAGTGGTATGTAAAACTGTAATTCGCTACGATTAACTCCAAAATTTTCAATAAGATCAGAAACTTTAATGCCTCCTAAGACAAAATTATCTATATTTAAGTTTGACTCATATAAATCTGTTCTTACCTTTGACTCATTATTTTGAGCTTTTGGATTGCCATATTCTGCTTCGTTTTCGCCGTAAATAATAAGATCTATGTTAAATTTTTTTGCCATTTTTGCAGCAATTGCTTTTTGCCCAAGAATGAATGGTTGAAAAGGGTGAAGTAATTTTTCTAAAGATAGTCTTGTTAATAATCTATGTGTTTTACCGCAAGGTGTCATCAGCATATTATCTGCAGTGGTATTTATCCACTTTGTAAAATTTCTCCAACCCCAATCGGTATAAATTGTTGGTGACCAAGTTACAGTTAAGGGATTCATTTTATATTTATTTTTTAATAAATGAGATGCAAAAACACTGTCTTTTCCACCTGAGCCAGGAATAATACAATCATATTCACCATTAGTTTTTCTATATTTATTGCATAATTCTTGAAGTTCAAGTTCTCTTTCTTTCCAATCAATATTTTCTTTTTTTTCACTATAATTACAAGCGTCACAAATACCTTTATCATCAAAATGAATAGTTTTCTTTTTTTCAGTAGGTTTATTAGCAAATTCAATTGTTGAATTTGGTCTTTGATTTGAAACAACACATTTTTTACAAAATTTTATTTCTTTTGGAAGGCCAAATTTATTTTCAGGATTGTTGGTATTTTCTTGAAATTTGTTTAGATCTATTTTTTTTGGGTAATTAATCATTATGAATAATTTTTTTACTATTTTTAATAAAGTCTATATTTAGCTGTTTATGTTTCAATACAAGTTGATTGAATTTTCCTTGATCTAATAACTTTCCATTACTTAACATAATTACATTATCACAATTTTTTATAGTTGATAGACGATGAGTAACAATTATTAATGTGTAATCACCGACTAAATTTTCGATGTCTTCTATTAATTTTTTTTCTGTAACCATATCCAGTGAGCTAGTCGCCTCATCTAGTACTAAAATTTTTGATTTTCTGTAAAGAGCTCTAGCGATCCCAATTCTTTGTTTTTGTCCACCTGAAAGCTTTATTCCTCTATTTCCAACTACAGTTTCTAAACCTTCAGGTAATGAAGAAATAAGTTCATTAAGTTGAGAAAGATTAATAGAATCAGTTAAAAGTTTATCATTTATTTCTTTTTCAGGAATGCCAAAAGCAATATTTTTTCTAATGGTATCATCAAGTAAATAAATGTCTTGGGGTATATATCCAATTTGTTTTTTCCAATCTAGATAATTTTCTTTTATGTTTTGATTATTTAGCATTACCTTGCCTTTTGTTGGCTCAAGCAACCCAAGAATTACATCTATCAAAGTCGATTTTCCAGCGCCTGTGGGTCCGATTATTCCTATCGAACTACCGAGTTTAATGTCAAAATTAATATCTTTTAAAACCTCTTTATTTGTATTTGGATATATAAAATTTATATTTTGTAATTCAATAGTTTTATTTTCAAAATAATTTTTTTTAGTTTTTACAAATTTTTTATCTCCTTTTTTATCGATATATTTTTCATATTTTCTAATTTCACTGGAAATTAAATCAAATGAAACAATCGAACGACGCATGCTTGTCGTAGTAGCCGTTAGAGAATTAAATGATGGAATCATTCTAATGATTGCTATTCCGATAAAACTTAGTTTTGGCAATATATTTTCTACTGAATTTTCAATATTTAATAGTAACGCTGTTATCAATAAAATTATGGTAATTGCCAATAGTTCCATGAATAAACGAGGTGACTTAACAACTATTTGGGAAAAGAAAGTAAGATGTTCAGCCCCCCTAGTTTCATTATTAAACTCTTCAGTAAAAAACTTTTCTTTAGCTAAAATCTTTGTATCTTTAATTGCTCCAAAAACTTGATTAACAATTTGTATTTGTCGAGCACGATGGAAAAGTGATTTTTTTGTCAAATCACTCAATTTATTTTTAACAAAATAATAATAAATTAATGAGATTGAGCATATTGTTGAAAAAACTATCAAGCTAATAACTGGTTCAATCAAAAGTAAAAGTATGAAAATTACTAAAAGGACTAACGTTTCACGAGTTACGGTCATAATGCTGTCGATATGTTTAGTGCAAGTTGATATTTCTGCTTGAACATTTCTCGTAGTAATAGCTGGATTGCGATTTAAATGAAAAGAGTAAGGGCTATTTAAATAAGCTCTGAAAAGTCTTTTTGAATTCTGAACAGTTAATTTTCTTTGAAGACTAGCTTGTAGACAAACAGTAAAAAAAATAAAAATATTTTTTAAGAGAAAAAATGCAAATAATACAGTAGCAACTATCAAAACCTGATCAAAGTAACTCTTTTGAATAATAAATGAAAAAAACTCATTATCTGGCAAATGAGATAAAATTTTATCGGGGTTTAAAAGAAAACCTATAAATATGGGTATTGATCCAACACCTATCATTTCTAAAAAAGCTGAAATTAAGATTCCAACAAATAGAAAAGAAAATAAAACGAATTGATTTTTACTAATTAAAATAGAGAGTTTTGATAACATTTAGATTATCTTAAGTTTTGATTATAAATTTTTTTACAATTTCTTTTTATAATATTTTCTGTGGACGTAATTTTAAAGTTAAAATCTTTTTGTAACTTTTTATTGGATATCGTAAAAGACCTTTTCTTTTTTTTTACTAAAAATATTTTTGATTTTGATTTAAGAATTCTTTTTATCAAATTAATAACTTGAATAAATTTTAAAGGTTTGGAGGCTGAAAAATTATAAACTTCGCTTTTCGCAAATTTCTTGTAAATAATGAATTTGATAAATCTAGCTAACTCCTGAGGATCTGCGATATTGTTAAATTGCTTGTCAAAATTATAGATGTGTACATCCTCGTTTTTGATCATCTTTTTAACTATATTTGTTATTAATGGACCATTCCTACTTATATCTTGAGAAAAGATCCCGGGTATTCGTAGGCTTATAGTTTTAAATTTATTAGAATTAGCAGAAAATAATTTTTCTGAAAAAAATTTGGATTTACCATATAAACTGGGTTGTATTTTTTTTTGGCTTTCTAAAACATTTTTATTTTTAATATTTCCATACACATCCATTGAAGATAAAAAAATGATTTTTTTGATATTTTTTTCATTTGCAAAATGAACTAAATTTTTTGTCATTTGAATATTTTTTTTAAAAATGTTTGTCATACTTTTACCAGTTTTTGAAAGAGGATTTTTAGCTGCGCAGTGAATTAAAACATCGATTTTATATAAACAAATTAATGGTTTTGTAAGATCATGTTTGATAATTTTTAATTTCTTTTTGTTTTTATTCTTAATATTTGAGTTACTTAAAAGAAATATTTCATAATTTTTATTTAGAGTTAGTATAGAAGATAATTCTTTACCGACGACACCACCTGCGCCAGTTATCATAATTTTCATATTAATTAACTGTTTTTAAACAATTTGGGAGAGTTTGCTTAATTTGCCAAATATCTTCAATTTTTTTAGCCTCTTTTCGATTACTAATTTTTAAACCCTCGACTGAAAAATGCATCTCTTTTTTTAAACTTAAAATTTTTTTGTAAACTTTTAGCCTTATTTTTTTATCCTCAGGAAGTTGAAATAAACTATAAGCGACTATTCCATCAATAGATTTCGATTTTAATTCAACTAAAATTTTCTCTAACATTAAATAAGATTTTTCCATTCCATATTCTGTAGCGCTTAATAAGTATGAGAGTTTTTTCTTTTTGCAGTAGTCTCTAATAACAATATTTTGTACATGTTGAGGTGCTCGTTCTCCCATAAAGGGCCTACAAAATATATATCCTCTTACTTTTTTTATTTTCATTTGGGAAATTTATAAGAAATACCTTTTTTAGATGCAGCTTTTAAGGTAATTGGTTCATAAAACTCTCCAATTTTTTTATCAGCATAAGGAGTGAATATACTTTTAAATCTACAATTCATAGACCATCTTGTTTCATTTTCCTTATTTATCCTATTCCCATGGGGTAAAGACTGATCAAAAATTACAACTTGTCCATACTTTACATCGAGCCAGATTAAATCCTTTTTAACTTTTTCAAAAACATCCTCACTTGTTTTTATTTTTTTATTTAAAAAAAGATCTTTTAGTTTTTTACTTTTATTTGGAGGCAGTAAATACATTGATTTTGTTTTAAAGCAGTCAACCAAAGGCAACCATATGACTGTCTCAAAAGGTGAAACACCTGACCACGTATCAGCATGAATCGGAAGAAGAGAACTATCATCATTAGGCAATTGAATGCTTAAATTCACTCTTAATTGCATTGCAATCTCATTGCCAACGATTACGTCAACTAAAGATTTAGAAATTTTATAAAAGTTTTCTCTAAACTTGTAATTCGAATTAATTTTATCAAAAACATCTAATCTAAATTTGTTTAAATCAGAAATTTTTACGTATTTGTGAATATTATCTAAAATTTTGTTTGGTTTTTCTTTTTTTGATTTCGGTAAATTTTTTGAAACAATTGTGAAAAAAAAATTTCTAATCCAATTTAATGATTCAAGATTTTCTATGTTATGTATTACATAACCATTTTTTAGATAATCTTTGGTGATTTTTTCCTCTTTTTTAGTTAAAAACATTCAAAATTCTTTTTTTAATTAAAGTTTTTTATATTTTCATTATAGTATTTTTTAGCTTTTAAATAACATTTTTTTAAATCAATATTTGATTTCGCAAATTTTCTTCTTTTGAAGTATTGTTTACTTAACATTTCACTTAATATGATACAGCACCATTTAATTCTGTGAATACCGATAACAGCTTTAAACCGTTTATCAATAGTTTCCTTTTTTCTAAACAATTTTAAAATATTTGTGTAAAAAAAATTAATTTGCTTTTTGTTTAGTTTGTAATCTGGCTGACAAATATAATCACAAATAAGTTTAACTGGGTCATCCATCCCAGCGTATTCAAAATCAAAAAAATAAAGTTTATCATTTTTCTTTATTATATTGTGAAATCCAAAGTCTGATGGAGAAAGTATTAATTCGTTTGGTTTTAATTTTCTTAAAATTTCTTTTTTCGAAAACAATTTATTAATTTTAATCATCCTTTTTTTAAATGAATTTTTCAGCTCATTTCTAACAAATAGTTTTGCCTTTTTATACAAACCATAATTTTTTGAAAATCGAGACAGCATGAATATTCTTTTTTCAGCTGTATCAATATGGTCTTTAAGTGACAAACAAGCTTCAGTAGCTTTTTGCTTATATAAAAATTTTTTTTTTGAAGAATTAAAATTAATTTTTCTTATAAAATTAATACACTGTTGAATATCTTTTTTTCCAACATTGTTTACTTTTTTTCCATCAATATAATTAAATATATTTTCTTGATTCAAAGCGTTGGAAGAGAGGATCGATGGCAAATTTTTAATATTTTTCTTTCTTAAAAAATTTAAAAATGAAGTCTCACTTTTATACCTAGAGTAATGAATACCAGTCTTATTATTTTTAAGATATTTTTTATATATACATAATTTATTTTTGTAAAAAATTTTACCAACAAAGTTATTTTTTCCAGATTTAATTGTTTCTATTCTCATAGCTAATTGAGTAAATCCTTTTTAATTAATTTTTTAATAAGAGATACTCTAAAAGTATTATTTTTAAATAAAATTTTTTTTATATTAGATGGAAGCAAATTAATTATAATTTTTAGATCATCGACAAAATGAGTAATTTTTAGTTTTTTTATTCTTAGAATCTTTTTTTTCATTGTTGGTTCAAAGTAATATTTACATTTTCTAAGATTGTTTTTTTTATTAAATATATTTCTATTTAACCAGTTTCGTGAAACTTTATGTAAATTTATTTTTTTTCCACTGTAAGGAAATTTTGTTTTATGACTTACTACATAAAATTTAATTTTTTTTTTTTGTAAAAATCTAAAAATAGAGATGAGTTTTTTATTTGGTTTAGCACTTGATATTTCTTGACTATAAACAATGCTCTGAATCCTTTTCCACTCTGAAATTTTTTTATTTTTAATTATAGTTTTTTTGATCGTTTCTTTTTTTTTTTGAAGTCCTTTTACAATAAGCTGGTCTTTTAAAGCAACTTTGTAGAAAATTTCATCATAATTTATTATGGTATTATCGAAATCAAATCCAAAAATCATTTTTTCTTGATAACTTTTACTATTTTTTTAAAAATTTTTTCTGAACTCAAACCAACCTTCTCTCTCGCAGAAGATTGATTGCCTGCAGAATTTACAAAATTATTTTCAATACCGATTAAATTTATTTTGCTTGCATCGTATCCATTTTTATTTGCCCACTCAATTATTGAACTGCCTGCTCCTCCATTGATAAAGTGCTCCTCGATAACAAATATTCTTTTAAACTTTTTAAAAGCAGTTTTTAAAACTTTTCTTTCTAAAGGTTTTATGTATCTTAAATCTATTACAGAATTTTCTATTTTAGCCTTTTTTAATTTTTTGCTTGCATTAATGGCTTCAATCAAAATATTTCCAACACTAATAATTAAATTATTTTTACCATTTACTATGATATTAGATTTTCCAATTTTTCTTCTACTTTCAACTACTGGCTCATTTTTTTTCCCAAGCCTTAAATAAACTGGCCCCTTTAATTTTATTGCATCATTTAAAAGTTTTTTTACCTCTTTTGGATCGGACGGGCAGAGTATACTTAAATTTGGTATAGATCTAAGTAAAGCGATATCTTCTATAGAATGATGTGTAGAACCTAGTGATGAATATGATAAACCAGCTCCAGTACCAACAATTATTACTGGCAGATTAGGATAACATACATCAAGTTTTATTTGCTCAAGACATCTTATGGTATTGAAGGTTGCTATAGTGTAAGTTATTGGTCTCAATCCCAGATGTGCTAAACCAGACGCAACACCTGTCATTGAAGCTTCGGCTATTCCACAATTGTGAAATCTTGTTGGAAAATTTTTTCTAAAATTATCAAATAGTCTATTGCCTATATCTCCAGATAATAAAACTATTTTTTTATTTTTTTGTGCAATGTTACTTAATTCTTTTGCAAAAGCATTTCTCATTTATAAACCTAGTTCTTTTTTTGCCTTTTTAACTTCCTCAGCGGTTGGTATCCTGTAATGCCAATTATTGTCGTCTTCCATAAATGATACTCCTTTTCCTTTCACCGTGTTTGCTATCAAAACAGTTGGTTTTGAGTATTTATTTTTTAAATTTTTATATAGCTGTTTATGATTATGACCATTTACTACTTTTACATTCCATCCGAAACTCTTCCATTTATCTGCAAAGGGATTTAAATTAAGAATTGATTTCGTTTTTCCAATTCCTTGCCAACCATTAAAATCAACTATTGCAATAAGATTATTTAAATTCTTTGAGCTAGCGAACAACGCTGCCTCCCAGACTGTTCCCTCATTGCACTCTCCGTCTCCTAATAAAACAAAAGTTCTAAATTTAAGATTTAATATTTTTGCTGATAGTGCCATCCCACAAGCTATTGGTAATCCGTGACCTAAAGATCCTGTAGGAGCTTCAATCCCATTAAGTTTTGGATTTGGATGTTCTTCTAAAAGTGAACCTTTATTAGCATATGAATTTAATTTTTTTTTACTAAAAAAACCTTTGTGAGCTAAAGTAGCATACAATGCTCCTGCTGCGTGACCTTTACTTAATATAAATCTGTCTCGTGAGTTTATTTTTTTTTTGGGATTTATCTTTAAAATTTTTTCATACAAAATTGTTAAAATATCTAAGCATGATAATGAAGAGGCTAAATGAGCAGCTTTAGAGTTGTGAGACATCCTCACAGCTGTGTATCTCAATTTTGCAGCTAATTTTTTAGTATTCATTATTTACGTTAACTATTCAAAGAAAATAAATTCGTAATCTCCTGTATAATTGAATTCATTAAATATATATTTCCACTCATCAACATCAAAAAACGACTCGCATACCGTTGCCCAACATTGTAAATTGAATAGTTCCTCTTCATTCCTGTAACTTTCAACAACTATATACGCTTGTTTTCCAACTCTATTAATTTCAGAAATTGCTTTTTTTAAATCAAAAAATCTTAAATTATGAAGAACATTTAAAGAAATTACTAAATCAATTTCTTTATCATTATATCTATATTTCTCTTGAGCTTTTTGAAAGTAAACATGTGGTTTAGTGATTTCAGTATTGTTTTCTAAAGCATATTTTGAAATATCAAAACCCATAATTTCTAGTCCTGGCTCTAACAGTTTCATCTCATGTAATAAAAAAGCTTTACCGCATCCAACATCTAATACTTTAGACCCAGACTTTAATTTATAATCTTTTATTAATTGTTTAGCCATTCCCTTCCAATGACCGGGGATATACTTATAACCTCCGTAACCAGTTCTTCTACTTCCATCCCAATAATGAAAATCATATTTTTTAGCAATTTTTACACACTTAGCTTTATCGTTCATCATTCTGTCAAGGTAGTCTCTTTTTGCAGATTTATGTAGGGGCGTTATATAATTTTTTAACTTTTTCATTTTTGAAAAGCTTCTAAAAATTTTTATGATTTATAATTTCTTGGGTAATTATCGTTCTTTTGGTTTTAAATATCCACATCTATTGCACCCATTAAGGGTACCCTTAGCTCTTATTAAATCTCTAAACTTTTTTGACTCCTTTGAAAATATAATCTCTGACAATTTTGAGGTCTTAACATTACCCAATGGTACCGCCATACAAGGAAACAAGTTACCATCTACATTTATATATACACATCCCCATGGTGCGTAACATGTTGAGAAGTGCTTGGGTTCATGATTTTTATTATTCAAATACAATAGATCTTCTTTTTTAAAACTCTTATTATCTCCAAAGTCTAACAAACTTGGATGAAGATATGATTTATATCCATGTTTATAATCATACTCTTTTATTAAATTTAACTGTTCTACAAGCAAATCAAAATCTTTGTATTGGTAGGCTTCATATTCTTTATCAATCGCTTCAAAATCAAACATCAAATCTGAGTGTTGTATTTCAGCCCCTTTTAACATTTGTAAACTGTGAGTATCAGCTTTTAATTCTTTCATAACTAGTTTGTGAATGGAGAAAAGATCTTTAATATTTTCCTCTAAAATCACAGTTTTTATGTCTAATGCTGTTTTATCCTCTTCTTTATCCCTTAATTTAATAAACTGGTTTAATTGATTTACTAAAAAATCCCATTGGTGTTTTTTGAAATCTCTGTTTACATTTCCGATAGTATCGATTGAAACCGCTAATACTTTAAAATTTTTTTCTTTAACTAAAAGATCAATTTTTTGATCATTAAGAAGTAGACCATTAGTAATCATATTAGTTTCATTAAATAAATTTGCTTTTTTAAAAATAGTTTCAAATCCATTTTGTTTATATTCGAACAAAGTTGGTTCTCCTCCAGTCAAAGTGATCCTAGAATTTTTTGGTATTTGATCAATGACATTTACCCAGTCGTCAGCGCTCATAAAGCTAAATTTTTTCTTTCTTTCTTGTACGCAAAAAGTACATTTTAAATTACAAAGGTTTGTTAAAACGAGCACATATCTTCTTGGCATTAAGTTATCTTTAGTAAATGCTAACTTGGCATAATCTGCTTGACGTTTATAATACGCATTTGCTTCAGATGAATTTTTCATAAGATTATTCCTTTATTATAAATTTAACTCCTTCATCCATTTTACAGTATAACATTTGTCTGACTCTATAAACCTTTTTTTTTCATAATTATTTTTAATTTCCTTAATAGCATGATCCACTGAAAAATTTTTTTTAAATCCTGTTGCAATTAATTTATCTGAATTTTGCCTATATGATCTTGGATCATTATTATTCTTTATCTCTATTTTTGCTGGTATAATTTTCGATACTAATTGTGCGATTTCTATTATTTTAAGATTTTCAAATCCCGCATTATAAAAACCTGATGGTATTTTTGGATTCAAAATAAAATGTTTATAAACATCTATTAAATCTTGTATATGAATATTAGGCCTAACTTGTTGCCCTCCAAATACAGTCATAGACTTGTATTTTAGTGCTTGAAAGGTAAGCATATTCACACTCACATCTAATCTCATTCTTGGAGAAAATCCACAAACTGTGGCTGGTCTTATACAGTGAATCTTTATATCTTTTTCATAACTTTTTATTACTCTCTCTGCTATCATTTTAGTCTGGTTGTAAGTAGAAATTGGGAGTAATGGTAGGTCTTCTGTTACATCTTTTTCTTTTTTTACACCGTAAACACTTCCTGAACTTGCAAATATAAATTGTTTAACTTTATTTTTAACTGCATTTTCAATCAATTTTTGAGATGCTAACACATTTACTTCCCAAGAAAGTTTAGGATTCAATTCAACCCCTGGGTCATTAGCAATGCTAGCCAAATGTATAACTGTATCAATATTTTCTAGCGGAATTTTTTCATAATCTCTTATATCTGATTTTATAACTTTCAAGTTTTTATGTGGTTTAAGGTAATTTCCAAACCATTGAATATCAACAACTATTATATTATGACCAAGATCAATTAAATCATTCGTCAAGACTGTCCCGGTGTAGCCACAACCTCCTGTTATTAAAATATTCATTTTAAAATTATTTTAACCCCCTTTTTTTTGCAAAACTTAGCACTGCTTCACAAGCTCGATGCGAAGATTTTCCATCAAGATTAAAAAAAATTTTTTTGAGAATTTCTTTTCTATTTTTAGAAAATCTTTTAGGGTTTGAAATACTGTCATCTATCGAGGCAAATAGTTTTTCGATACATTTTACTATGTACCCAGCACGAAAATTTTTAGGCATATCACTATTAGTCCAAGGACTTGGATTTTCATGAGGTTCAATATAAATAATTGGACGATCCAAAACCATAAATTCGGTTATTATTCCCGACAAATCACTTATTAATATGTCTGTTATCCAAAGAAACTCGTTTGGGTCATTTCTAAAATTTGATGTAAAAGTTGTTTGCCATAAAACTTTGTATTTTTTTGCTATATCAATAAATTCTTTTTTATCAGTTAAGAAAGACAAACTGTGTAATCTAACTATAAAATTAAGCTTTTTTTCGTAAATTTTTCTACAAAGTCTTTCAAAAATTTTTATTTCATCTCCAAAATCTCGAGCAAATAAAGCACTATTTCCGTGACCCCATCCCCATGTTGGTGCATACATCACTGTCTTTTTTTTTGGATCTAATCCATTTTCTTCCATTATTTTTTTTCTATCATATTTTTTATTAATCAAATCATCGACTCTTGGCCATCCTACAACTTTTAAACGTTCATCATTTTGCTTAAGGCTAAATCTTTTTATAAATTCATTTTTGTGATATTGGCCAGGTAATAAAATTAAATCATAATTTAAAACAGGTTCATAAAATGCGTATTTTTTTATAGGAACCGAGTGAAAAGTTTGTATCCTCAAGGCTTTATTTGAAATAAAATTAAGTTTATTTGGAGAGTCTACAATCCATATGTCAGGATTTATATTTTCGGCAATTTTTTTTTGAGCTTTAATTGGATCAATAGACTTAAACATATTGCCATTATTTATCTTAAAATTTTTTTTGTACTTTTCCTCGCAGAAAAAAATATTTTTGATATTCCTTTTAATTAATAATTCGTGCAAGGATTTATCTGGAACACCCCACCAACAGTCCGCTTTATCTTTAAGAATTTGCCAGTATTTTCCTACTGTCATAAAACTTTGTGAATAAAAGCCAATTTTCATAAATTTTTAAGTTGAATCGGATTTAAATTAAATCTCTGTTAGCTCTTAAAAAATGAGCCCCAATTCTTGATCTGATTACACCATGGAGCTTACTAAACTTAAAATGTTGCCAAAACCTTTTTTGTAAGATTTCGTCCTCTTCATTTTTTTCCCAAGTTCCGTCTAATCTACTCTCCATTTCTTGTGTAATTTGAAGAATTTCTTCTGGGGTATTATTGATAAGTTCTATTCCTTTTTTCTCATATTGATTGTTTTGATCAAATCTTCCAGCTCCTGAAGAAATAATTTCTTTTATTTTCATTAACCTTTTCTCTGATTTCAACCAATATTTTTTAAAACTAAATAGCCATGTCGATAACCATGGTCCGATACGTTCAAATTGCGAAAAATTCACACAAACCATTGGTTTTCTAAAATTCCATCCAGGTACTGCTAGGTAACCAGTATCTGAGCCCAATATATATCTACATTTTGAAGCAAGATATATGTCTAATAAATCTGTGCGAAAACCATTATTATCGTAATCAATTATTTTAGAATTCTTTGAAATTATTTTATCACTTACTAAATGACCTACTCTTATTATGAAATTTCCTTTTTTTGTTAACATTTCGGCTGCAGGCATAAAATCGTTAATACTGCAATTTCTAAAAGAATTATGCTCAAAATTTACATCAAAAGGATATCCTTCATCTAAAAATCTTTGTCCACGATTTATTAAAAGTACAAATTTATCTTGTTCATTTATTTTCATTTTATTTAAATCTTTTTTAGCTTGCTCGATTTCTTCATTTAAAAATGATAAATGGATAGGACTTTTTTCTAATAAACCATGAATATCTCTACTATTTTGAGAAGTTTTAATAAGGTGCACTTTTCCGAAAGAAAATAAATTCATAATATTATAAAAATATTTTGAGACTGGATGTACTCGAAGAACTCGTTTCCACATTTTCAATAATTGCTTATTGCATGCAAAATTTGTAGAACTTGGGCAATAGATATCATAACTGTCATTTGGCTGTAGACCATTTTCTTTTTCACATAAACTTAATTCTGGACCAGAGGAAAAAGGACCAATTTTTTGTGAGTTTAAATTTCCAAATCTAATTAAAAATAATGGACTAATAACTTTAATAATTAAGCATATAAAAAAAACAAAAGGATAAATAAATATATTTGTTAAATTGAGAGTCTTTTTAATAATTTTCCTTAAAACAAATAATGCTCCTTTTTTTTTTAATTTTTCAAAAAAAATTATTTTATATCTGTCTAAAAAATGATTGGAAATCATTGAAAGCTTTATTTAATTATCTTAGTAAATGCTCAATTGTTTTAAGAATTTTAGTTTTGTCTATTGTTTCTTTATTGCCTATAGTTTCTATCGATTGTGCTGCTGCTAATGAACTTAAAAGTAATGAAAGTTCATTATTCATCTTTGTTTTAAGACATAGAGAAATAATTGAAAGCATAGCATCGCCAGTTCCTATTTTATCAACTACAGTATCAGCAAACGCTTCACAAAAATTAAATTTTTTATTTTTTTTATTGTAAATTACCGCTCCTTCACTTCCTTTAGTAACAATTAAATTTTTTATGTTTTGTTGAATAGAAAGTCTCTTCATTAGTAACTCTGTTTCTGTAGATCTGTCTCTCATTTCGTGATGGATTTCTCTGTTGTTTATAATTACACAGTCAATATTTTTGTAATTTCTCATGCTGTGATAGCCTACGTTAGCGGCATTTATTTGAGCATTTAATGCAAGATATTTAGAATATCTACATATAATTTTAGCATTTTTATTAGATATAAAACCATGTCCGTAGTCTGAAACGATAACTAAATCATACTTAGGTAATATCTTTTTTAAACTTTTTCCAACTAAAATGTCTTGTTTCTTATTTAATGCGTCATCATTAATTTTGTAAACACCTAAAACTTTGTTGTTACTTACGTGATCTAAAAATCTTCTTTTTAAAATTGTAGGTGATTTTTTCTTTTTAATAAATTTACAAGACACATTTTTGGGCAATCCTCTTTTTATTTGTTTTAAATATTCACCTTTTTCTCCCACCATAGAAAATAATGATATCTTTTCACAAAAAGGAGAAACATGCCTTGAAAGTGTTGCAGCTCCTCCCAGATATTCCTCTGTTTTTAAATCTCTCAATGCCAACATTGGCTCTTTTCCAGATTTTCCCAAAGCTTCACAAAATACGTACTGGTCAATTATTGTTTCTCCGATAATCAACACTTTTAATTTTTTGAATTTTTCAACTAAACTTTTAATTTTTAAAAAAGAATATTTTTTCTTTATCTTTTTTATTAAAATTTTTTGACTTTTAGATCGATAATTATCGAAATTATTTATTAATTTACTTGAACTAAATGTTTGTCCTGAAGTATAAATTATTTTACCGCCAATTTTTTTTACTGCTTTAATTTCATTTTTAATTTGACCAGTAATATCTCTTTTGTTGTCTCTATAATCTGGTCCTTTGCAATAAATATTAGGTCTGATTTTATTTATAAGTTTGATAGCTGTTGGAGTCGTATTTAAAATTACATAATCTACTACGTTTAGTGCAGCGACAGCTTCTATTCTTAACTTTTGTTTAAAAGCAGGTCTACCAGGACCTTTTTGCACAAAGACATCAGGGGTTATACTGACTACTAAAAGATCTCCATTTTCTTTAGCTTCTTGAAAATGTTTTATATGACCTACGTGAAGTAAATCAAAGACTCCATGACAAAGTACAATTTTCTTTTTAGATCTTTTTTTTAAAAGAACTTTTTCAAGTTTATCGATTGTTAAAATTTTAGTTTTCATATTACTTAGAATAAAAATTTAAAAATTTTTTAACACCTTTTTCTATTCGAATTTTAGGCTTCCATTTTAATTCTTTATTAATTTTTTTTATATTTGCAAGAGATCTTTTAATTTCTAAGTATTTTGGTTTAATGTATCTTTTTTTTCCTCCGAAAAGTTCAGCTATATAATTGATCTTAATTTCTTTACCATATCCCACGTTATAAATTTTCCCTTTCTCTTTTGAGATTGCTGCTTTAAGCATGGCTCTTGCAGCGTCTTGAACATGAACAAAGTCTCTTGTCTGATTTCCGTCTCCTATTATTGTCAATGGTTTTTTTTTTAATTTTTGATCAATAAAAAAACCAAAAACTGATTTATAACCGTCTAATTTATTTATTCTTGGGCCATAAACATTGAACAATCGAAGAGAAATCGATGGCAATTTATAAATTTTAGCCCATCGCATAATTAATTTTTCAGCTTTCCATTTTGTTAATGCATAAGGATGAGGAATTTTGATTTTAGATTTTTCACCTGTAGGAAATTTTTTTGGGTTACCATAAAAACTTGCTGAAGCAGCATAAATTAATTTTCGTATATTTGCTTTTTTCGCAGCTTTTAAAATATTTAAAGTACCAACTACATTAGTTTCATAAAATTTTTTTGGATATTTAATACTTTGTATAAAATTTGCTAGAGCTGCTAAATGAAAAACATAATCAACGTTTTTAAAATATCTATTTAATTTTTGATTTTTTGAAATATCTATTTTTATAATTTTTAATTTCTTTTTTTTATTAAAAGATAAATTAGCTTTTTTACCTGTATGAAAATTATCTAAAACAATAACATCATGGCCTTTCTTTAAAAGAAGTTCTACTAAATTGCTTCCAATAAATCCTGCTCCTCCGGTTACTATTGATTTCATTTAATTAAAAAGCACTCTTTCTATTTTTTTTATCAATTTTTTATGTTGGCCTAACTGTCCTAAATATCCATGTATTTTAATATTAGGTAATTTTGATAAATGATATCCAAAATAAAAATTTATTAAACCCTCTTCAAAGTGGCTTTTGGCTCTGTAAGTGATGTCAAGTTTATACTTGTATAATTTAAAAAAAAGTTTCCAGTAACTCATTTTCTCTGGAGAGGAGTCCAAAAAAAAACCCCAGCCGTAAACATGAACTTTTTCTGCAAAATTCGATAATGCACATATTGCAGGTAAAAAAGATCCTGTTTGAGCCCAATGAGGGTTAGGGGGTAATAAAGGTGGTTTAAAAACTCGTTCCACTACATCTACTCTATTACACTGTTTGTCTTTAAATAAATTAAGATAGTCATTTGTTTTTGTTTCCTTATAAAATGAGAAATATTTTTGATCTTTATCCACTCCATAAGGTTCAACAGCTAAAACTTTATGTCCTTTATTCTTAAAAAACTCAATTATTTCTTTTCTAGCGTGCACATAGTTATAGTTTTCATTTTTAATTTCTGTGCACTCTTCTAATTTGACATGCTTATTAATGTGATCTTTGCCACTTTGTTTAGAAATACCTAGATCTGAGGAGTAAATTATATTTCCTCTGTTATCTTTATGTAAGGGTGCCCAGAATGAAACAAGAAAAACTGGTCCATTTATTTTTTTTAACGTATTTAAATCAAAACTTGCTCCAATACCAACAATATGAATTTCTTTCATTTTGTTAATTGAGTTTTTATTTATTTGTTTTAATTCAAAAGGGATAACCGGTTTTGAGTCTTTAAAATATCTATTTTTTTTACTTGGCAAAAATTTTCTAGTTGAAAATCTATATACCTGCTCTGGCCATATATGTAATAAAAACATCATAGCAATTACATCTTTTAATCTTGAGAGGTTGATTAAGGTTTTTTTTAAACTAACAAGAACTTTCCATAAATTTGGAAATTTTTTTAAATAATTTTTTATCAAGATAAAATACTTATTATTTGAATTTTGGCATGGCTCCGCACTTTGTAAAATACCTGATTTTACATGATCTCTTTTCATTTAGTTTTTTTTAAACTGGCGTAAATAAAAATTCTTTTTTCTTTATAGTCGTTTTTATATTACCCATTAAAATTTTAATTCTATTTCTTTGTAAATCTATAATTTGAAAAATTTTTTCTGTAAAAGGACCAGACGAAAATTTATATATTTTATTTACTTTAATATCAAAAAAATCTCTAGATAAAAAACCTTCTTTACATTCAGACTCTTTGCACTTTTTAACAAATGTCTCTATATCTCCTTGCGACTCTACTAAGCCGTCTAAAAAATATTTTAGCCCTCTTAAAAATCTTAAAGAATTTATTTCTCTTTTATTATTAAAGTTTTTATGAAAACAAAATAAGTAGTCACCAAGTAAGTCAAATTCTTTGTTTATTAATTTATTATTTTTATACTTTTGTACTCTAATCTTAGGAATATAAATTTTAAAATCATTACCTAATTTTTTTCTAAGGTCTTCTTTTAATAATCCCAGACTTTTTTTTTCAAATTTCAATACTGTCCACATATTTTACTTTTTCTTGAGTTCTTTTTTTAACTCTTCATATTCTCTCATTTTTCTTTTCATAAAATTAATAGTAAGTTTTGTTCTTTCAGCTATACCCTTTGGAGTGATGACATATTGAAGATAACTAATTTTATTTTTTTTTTTTTGAAAATTTTGAAGTTTTACCAGACCCTTCTTTTTTAACGCTTTAAGACAATAGTTTAATTTACCCAAACTAAATCCAAGTTGTTGGGCTAATTCTCTTTGTGAGGCATCCGGAGATTTATTAATTTTTCTTAGAAACTCGAATTGATCTTGTTCATTTTTCATTTGTTCAATCTTTGAACATTTTAACGTTCAACGATTGAACAGTCAAAGTTTTTTATTCTACCAATTGATAAATGATCTAATTAACTACTATATGTTGAAATTTTTGTAATTATTTCCTCTTAAACACTAATCTGCATAAATGTGGATTATCTTTTCCGACAATTGACAGTCCTCTACCCTCGCGTTTGTATATCAACTCACATTTTACGTAATTTTGAAAAAGATTGATAAATTTATCTGACTCAATAAATCTTCTATAATGAGTATTTATTGTTTCATTGTTGCTTAAAATTTTTCCTTTTTCTTTTAAAGGATCTTTATCAGTTCTAAATTCTATCATTACTAAAGATTTTTTTTTTTTACTAATACGCTTAATTAGTTCAAACAATTTTTTTTGAGACGATTGTGGAATAGTATGAACAAAAAATCTTAAGTATATATAATCGTATTGATTATTTTTTAATATTGTTTTTCTATTTATATCTAATCTTTTAAAATTAATATTTTTGAAATTAAATTTATTTGCATATCTAATATTACTTTTAATAGCTTTATTGGACCTATCTATCGCAGTCACTTCAATTTTTTTTTTGTAGAAGAAAAAGGTGTCTCTTGCGTTGCCGCAACCAATATCAATTAGTTTTTTTTTTTCTTTTTTTTCTAAGAAATTTTTTGTAAATGAATTTGGCAAAATTTGAAGGTTGTCTTGATTGTTTTTTTTTTGAATAAATTTTTTCCCAGTAGTTTTTATTTAAATTTAACATTTATTTAATGTCTAAAGATGATCTAAAAAATATATATAAGTTTGATCATCCCATGTAAATAATTATTCTTTATAAATCAAAGTAAATAATGAATTGGAATGGTCATTTATTTATTGTAGATTATGACAATTAGATACTTGAGTATTTTTTTAAATTAGTTTAACAAACATTAAAATGAAAAATGGAAGTAAAATAGGCTTAAAAGTTTTTTTTGTTTATCCAAATACTTTTGGAATGAATATGCTGCCTCCTGCGATAGCTCTTTTTTCAGCTTTGCTTAAAGAAAGGGGCCACAAAGTAGAGCTTTTTGATACAACTTATTATGCTGTAGATCATGGGATTGACTCTGATGGTAGTCAGGTCGATAAGTTAGCAGTTCTTCCGTATGACATGAAAGATAGAGGTATTAGGTTAAAAACCTCTGACTGGAAGGAAGATGTAAAAAAACAAATTGAAAAATTTAAACCAGATTTAATTGCAATGTCTACCACGGAAGACATGTGGGAATTAGGTGTAAGAATTTTAAAAGAGGTAAAAGATTACAAAATTAAAAACAATGTTCCTGTTATAGCTGGGGGGGTTTTTCCAACATTTGCTCCGGAGATTGTAAGTGAGGAAGAATTAATTGACATTGTATGTGTTGGCGAGGGTGAAAACGCATTAATAGACTTATGTGAAAAAATTCAGAATAAAGAAGATTATTCAGATGTTACAAATCTTTGGATTAAAAAAAATGGTAAAGTAATAAAAAAAAATCCAATCTCTAAACCTGTAGACATCAATAAAGACTCTACACCTTTCCTTGATATAGGTTTGTTTGAAGAGGCCAGATTATATAGACCTATGGGAGGAAAAGTTTATAAAATGTTTCCGGTTGAAACTCATAGAGGATGCCCATATACCTGTACTTTTTGTAATTCACCAGATCAACAAAATTTATATAAAAAACATACTGGAAAAAGCTATTTCAGAAAAAAAAGTATGGATCTTATTTCAAAAGAATTAAAACACTTTAAAACTTTAGGAGTAGAATATCACTATTTTTGGGCTGACACATTTCTCGCTATGAATAATCAAGAGTTTGAAGAGTTTTGTGATATGTATTCAGAAATAAAGGTTCCTTTTTGGGTTCAAACAAGACCAGAGACTGTAACAGATTATAAAATTAAGAGACTAGCTGATGTTGGTTTAGATAGAATAGCTTTTGGAGTAGAGCATGGAAACGAGGAATTTAGAAAAAAATATATCGATAGAAGATGGTCAAACGAAAATATAATTGAAAAACTTAAAGTTCCTCACAAATATGGAATTACATACAGTGTTAATAATATTACTGGTTTTCCTTATGAGACAAAAAAACTGGCTTTCGATACTATCGAATTAAATAGACATTTTGACTCAGATAACACAAATATTCATACATTTATTCCTTTTCATGGAACACCATTGAGAAAACTTTGCGAAGAATTAGGTTTCATAAAACCTGAAACTATTACAAAATGTGTAACCCATGATGAGACCTCTTTAGATATGCCGCAATATCCGCCGCATGAAATTAAAGAAATAAGGAAATGTTTTAATTTGTATGTGAAATTCCCTAAGAGTAGATGGAAAGAGATAGAAAGAGCAGAAAAGAATGATAAAGAAGGCAACAGAATATTTGAGCATTTAAAAGAAGAGTTTATGGAAAAATATATGCCTGCTCCAAATGCTGACCCACACGATGTAGCTGCAAACATATATGAAAATAAAAATCTTGAAAATGCACTAACAAAAAGCGCTCATCAAGATGAAATGATATAAAATATAATTAAAATATACTCTTTTACTATCCGGCTGTAGGTTTTTTGTTAAGTTTTTTGAGAGTACTAATCATTTTATTTAAAATTTCTACTTCTCTTTTAGTTCTTTTATTATTTATACTTTGATTAGTTGAAATTCTATGGTCAGCATTTAAAGACATCATTTGACATATCATCCTGTTTTGGTTGTCTTTTGAAGCATTTGATGAAGATCCATGGATGGTATTGTATGTAAAAAAAACGCAAGATCCTTTTTTTAATTCCAAATTTTCTAGCTCACACCTTTTGCTTATTTTCAATAAGCTACTTGCTGGAATGGTAAATTTTGAAAGTCCATTTCTTGTCATTATATTTTCATGTTTTACGAGACCTAACTTATGACTTCCTTTAAAAATTCTTAAACACCCTCCGCTAACATTATGGTCATGGAATGCAATAAAACATTGTAAATAATTTTTTACATTTAATCCTTTTTTTCTATGGTAAAAAAAGTCTTGATGGTAAACCTCATTATCTCCATCAAATGCATATTTGGGATAAAATTTTTTGTACCAAATTTTAAGCTTTTGCTCTGTTAAAAATTCACCAATTTTTAAAATTTTATCTAGTTTAATTAATTTATTAACTAAATGATTTTGTTTTAAATTTTTAATTGAAATTACTTTCTTATTTTTATCCATTTTGCTAAATGGAAAGTTTAGATCTAACTCCGAAAAAGCTTTCTTATTTTTGTTCAGTTTATAAATTATTGTATTTATTTTTTCACAAGCCTGCGAATTAATTAAATTTTCATAAACAAGGAAACCGTCTTTTTTAAATTGTTTTATGTGCTTATTAGTTAAATTCATATTATTTTTTTTATAGCTTTTTCTCTACAGCAAAAGCAGTAAAATATATAGCCTGTTGATTTTTTTGTTCCATGCCCATTTTGAAGGCAAATTTTCTATCCGAGATAAAATATTTGAAAAAAACGTCATTTTTTGAGAGAGTTTTATAAGAGCCGTCAAAATTTTTCACTTTTTTATATTTTTTTTTAAGATAATTTTTAATTTCAATATGTAATGGTTCGCTTTTATTGTTTTTTGGTGGTTTAATTTTTTTAAGATTGAGCTTGGACCTAAGCATATTTATATATGAGTCATTTGTATGTCTTTTTGCATAATAAGCATCATCGAACGCTACTACGAACTTTTTTGAAGCAATAGCCTCAAACATTTTTAACTCTTGCATAACATGATCTAATGTATGCCAAGAGTCAAAAAACCCATAGTCTGCCTTTTTTTTCAGTTCCTTTAAGATTGATATACCTGTATACGGATCAGTGCTACTAGATGAAACAAAATTCCAAATTTTATTTACATCTACATTTAAAACTCTGCAAATAGACTCCGAGATCACTGTTCTAATAAATGAACCTTTGCTGCCATTAATATCCCAAGAATACATTTTTCCACCATAAATTGCACAATGGAGAAACATCGCTATTGAGCTAGCGCCACAACCAGTTTCTATCAGTACTAATTCTTTTTTTTTCCTTTTTCTTAGTAACTTTAAAATTTTAAATATTGCTAAACACTCACTGTCAGGGATTCCATTAACCCACCTAGGTAATAATCTTTTTACGAATATTAAAAATTCTTCAGGGCTCCTTTTTATTTTTTGAGGAGTCTCAAAATTATAATCGTACACGTTTACCTTTCTTTATGTTCAAAAATTGAACACTAACATTAGTGTTATTTTTTTCAACCTTAAAATCTTCATCATTCTCAATAGATAAATTCAATTTTCTCATAATTTAATTAACTCATCAGGTTTGAAATTATATTTAGATCTTTTTCCTAAAATTTCGTAATATTTTACTGGTGAAATTCCATATCCAGGTCTTTTAATAGCTAAATTATTTTTTGAAAATTTCTCACCTCTCGTGATCTTGATTCTAGCAACTAAAGATTTACGAACTAAAAGTTTATTTTTTTTTTCACTATTGGTAACAAATTTTTTATTTTTTCCAAGGATAATCTCTATATTTCTAATATTTTTAACAAGTGTTTTAAATTCATCTGGATTAAAACTGGCTTTGTGATCAGGTCCTCTTAAGTTTTTGTTAATTGTAAAATGTTTTTCAATTACTTTAGCACCAAGTGCTACAGCGATCATTGGGACTTCTTGGCTTATTGTATGATCTGAATACCCAAGCCTTAAGCCAAACTTATTTTTTAATTCTTCAAATGCTCTAAGATTAACATCCTGCAATTTTGTTGGGTAATCTGTATTGCAATGTAGAAGTGTTATATTTTTTTTTCTAGTTCCTGATTTAATCAAGGTTTTTAAGGCAAAACTTATTTCGTTAATCGTGGACATTCCTGAGGATAAAATTATCTTTTTTTTTAGACTCCCAGCATACTTCAATAATGGAAGATTGGTTATTTCACCAGAAGGTATTTTTATGATTCTATTTTTTGTAAATCTTAAAAATCTTAGAGATTCTTCGTCAAAACAAGAACATAAAAAGTAGATCTTATTTTTTTTTGAAAACTTATAAAGCTCTTTGTAATCTTGATCTTTAAGTTCAAGTCTTTTAAGCATCTTGTATTGTAAGTTTTTTTTAAAATTTTCTTTTTGATAATCAGCAAGTTTTGCAAATTTCGTAGCAAGATTATCAGCCTTAAATTTTTGAAATTTAATAATGTCTGCTCCACATTTTTTTGCAGCTATAATTAATTTTTTTGCTAAAGATAAACTGCCATTGTGATTTACTCCAGCTTCAGCAATAATTAATGTTTTCATAAAAAAACATGACCTTTTTTTATATTTATTTTGGGATACCAATTTAAAATTTTAATTAAGCCTTTTCCAGTATTAACAATAAAATATTTCTTTTGGGACGAGGTAATCTCACCTACTTTGGATTTGTTTAATATTTTTTTACTTTTTAACAATGATGATTTTTTTATTCTTAGTAACTTATTATTTAAGTATGTTTTAGAATTTGGTCCAGGGTGTGATATCGCTCTTATCAGGTTATGGATTTTTTTTGCACTATCAGACCAGTATATTTTTTCATCATCCTGAGTCCTTTTTTTAAAATAAGATCCTTTTCTATCAATTTTATTTTGAGGAATAGTTTTAAATTTACCTCTTTGAATTTTTTTTATTGTTAAAAAAAGTAAACTTGCGCATTTATCCTCGGCTTTTTTCAAAAGAGAAGAGTAGGTATCTTTTGGATAAATTTTTAATTTTATTTGATCAATTATATTGCCTTGATCAATTTTAGAGCTAACTATGTGAGTTGTTATTCCTAAATACTTTTCTCCATTGACAATCGCCCAATTGATAATATTTCTCCCCCTATAAAAAGGTAACATCCCAGCATGACAATTAATAATCTTATTTTTCATACGATTTAAAATTGCTTTTCCAAATATTTGATCATAGGACATTGAAATTAAGTAGTCGCATTCAAATTTTAAAATTTTTTTTAAGGATTTATTGCTGTTTATATTTTTAAAATTAAAACAAGGAATGTTTATTTTTTTGGATATCTTTTTGATTTTTTTATCTGGTTTTTTATACCGTAGACAAATAAATTTTAAATTAATTGAAGAGTCTTTAATTATTTTTAATAAATTTTTGTATGCCCAAACACCATCTCCAAAATACCCAATGTTCATTTTTTTTTTCATTCAAATTAATTTGAAGACTATAAATTTTTTTCAGTGCATAAATCAAGCCAATTGAGCTATTAGTACTGGTCAGCTTCACACGTTGCCGTGCTTCCACACCCA
>MDTA01058590.1_pt1 | contig 34302 bp, 33 predicted proteins | sample 811151 | NCBI WGS metagenome assembly MDTA01 (sample SAMN05326648, study PRJNA326480) | marine metagenome | isolation source: seawater | place: Indian Ocean: South | collected 2010
GCGCCGCCACGCGCTCGAACTGGGCCGCGGTCGTGATCAGGTCGACGCTGCGGCCGGCGCACTTGGTGCTGTGGCAGCGATAGGAACCAGTCCAGCTGTGGTCGTCAAACAGAATAAAAGATTGGTTGGAGCGGTGCTTGCGCCGGTCCGACGCGATCGGGCACGGCATGTTGCCGCTGGTGGCCAGCGGCATGACGTAGAAGCGGTTGCCCGGCTGCCAGTGGCCGGCGCCCGGCCGCACGAACGGCGCGAACTGGCGCCACGGGGGCTCGCCGCTGGCCAGCAGGTGCACAACCCAGGCGGGTGGGGAGCGGCTGGGGGCCTGCTGCAACCGCGGTCTGCCGGCACGGGCGATGCCGGGTCTTGGCACCGTTCTGATTAGATGCAGCGCGATGCGGCCCGGGGTGGGGCGCGTGTAGCACGGGGGTCGGGCGACGGGGTCGACCATTCTGAAGACGCGGTGGTGGGGGTCGGCGTGCTTGCGGCAGCACGGCAGTCTCCAGCACTGGGTCTTTCCATACACCGCAAGGTCCGCGTCCTGCGAGCCGCTAGCAAGGACGGCCGCCTTCATGTCGGTCGCAGAATAGGTGGGACCGGCGTCGTCAAATCTGATGAGAACGTGCCACGAGTGCTTGTAGCGCTGACCGTTGGGAGTCTTGCCGGTGGCGCACGCCAGCGCCACGTGGGACGGCGTGCGGTCCAGCACCCCCAGCACACGGTCGATGTTCTGCTTCTGGACGCGCTTCAGCTGGGCGGCCAGTGTGGCCTGCGTGTCTTGCACCCACTCGAGGTCCAGCCAGACGTCGCAGTGCGACGTGCGGTTGGCGGCCGTGATGATGACCTGGTAGAGAGATGGGGCGGCCGACGGGGTCGCGTGGTCGGTGGCCGCCAGGTAGCCGCACAGGGCGGGCGCGGTGGTGATGCCGTACGTGCGGGTTTCCTTTTGTTCCCGGGCGATGACGATGGGGGTCGTGTCCGGTGTGGTTACCAGGTCGACGTACTTGGCTTGGCACTTGTGGAGACGGCTGTAGGGGGTCGGTGGTGGTGGGATGTCGGTCATGGTGGGGGTATAAATACAAACGGTGTGGTGTGGTGAAAGTTAAACATGGTCTCGCTATTACCCACTGACATCGATTCCACTACTGGCGACTTTGACGATTTAACAAGGGCAGAAAAAGGGTACATAAGTAATTTGGCAGAAGAAGACCTAGCGGTGGAAAAAGACAGAACTATTCGAGAGCTAAAATGGCTCAGACAGGATCAAAACCCTAAAATAGGTAAAAAAAACGGGTATGCAATCAAGCACATGTTGTACAAACTTCAATATATTCATCGAATACGATTAATATTAGACACAAAAGTGCAAGAATTTTTGTTGTCCGATGGCAAGGCTTCAGCCAGTGTGACAACGGACCCAAATAAACAACAATACCAATGCGTCACCGTCCGATTTCAGTAGAACACACCGTCTACGCACGCAGGGTATAAACGTACAACGACGACAAAGCGTGGGCCAAACCAGCAGCAATCATGTCAGCTACACAAGGCACAGGCACATCAATGTTGTATGGCAAAAGATGCAGTTTCTTTGTCAAAGAAGAGAAGCTAGTCTTTCAGTTTGCGAGCAAGGATGACCGGGATCACATGACAGAAGAAGACAACTATCGGTTACGATTCTTTCTCCAGCACGAAATTTTGCCATTTGTTTACCCAAACTGGTATGCAAAAATCAAAACCATAACTTTCAGTTGGCTCTCAGAAGACGGAGCAAAACGCAGTCAACACGATAAAATAGCAAGGCTTAAGTACGTTATGGATACTAAAGATCAAACTGTAAGGCAGTACGTGGAAAATCACGTTAACCTCGATGTCGACACACTCATTGTGATAGATTTTCCCGACCGTGAACGTGCAGTGACTACGCATTGGCCAAGCGGAGATTTTAGCGTTGCGCCACTAATCGCCGACAGCGGCAGTGCGGTCGTTCGCCGAGACGCGGACGCAGGTGGTGTCTGTGCCGAAATTTATTCTTCGTACAGGGACTACCCAGGTTTTGCCATGAACTTTAACCCCGTTAGGGTATATGATGACCACGAAGAAATGTGTCAGTTGTACAAATCCGCCGCGCTTGAGGCAAGAAGTGAAGAACTGCAAGCCCTGTGTGATGAATTGCTTTTGTACTACACGGGAGACGGTTATAATTTTGTTTATAACGAAATGGACTCATTAATGAGCGCAATTTTTACCGTGTCAAAAGCGGTACAAGATCACGCAAGTGTAAAAGAATGCATAGGAAAAGTACAAAAATACAACACGATACTTCAAAGTGACACCAATGATAACTCACTTGGTGTGTACAGGTACATGGTGAACGTGTTCAAGCACTCGCAAGAATTCGATATAGGTATGATGTCGTCTCAAGTTCTGGCTAATCCCGGGCTCGACGATTTGCGGACGCCAAACTTTATTGTAAACTTTTTCATGAGTGGATCACGCAAATATAGCGAGCGACACTTCATTCAGGAAACAGTAAATTTGTGCACAGGCGCAAACCAGACAGACGAAACGCGTTCAGTAGGACTACTGGTGTTTGCTGTTATCACAAAGAAAGCTTTTTTGTTGATGTCATCAGAAGTGCCGCCTGGCGAGAACATCATGTTGTGGCGCAAGACGCACATAGACGTAGAACATTTACCAAAGGGTGCTAGTCGAAGAACATTGGGCATCGTTTCGGCGTCGTCGTCAAAGCACATGCACGAAGGACCAGGAAGAATTCAGAAAGCTGATGTGCATTACTTTGGCATGCATTCGTTTTGCTTGATTCTGAGCCCCGGATGCAGGTTTCTGCCTGTTTCGGAAGGCTCTACTGAACACGGAGATATAGAAAAAGAAGTCATTGTCCTTGATGCAATCAAGCTTGCAGAAGTACCTGGCACCACATTTACCTGTTGTGTGCTTGGTGGAAAATCGCTACGCAAAATAGCGTGGGGAATGGATGAACACATGCACTTGCGACCGGAGACCAAGCTGCTCAGGTTTTGACTTTCTCAAGCTGCCAGCCAACGGCGCGCACACTACTTAAGCCCACGCCTCACCGGCCCCCGACCACGACCGACATGCCACCCAGCCTGCACGCCACCGTGCTGATGACCCTGGGGTCGGCCCTGGTTGCCGTGGCCGTCTTGCGGTTGGCGCACGGTGCCGACCTTGCTTCCACGTGCTACGCACAAGACGATGCGTTTCTCTCGCGCGACGCCGAGGACATCGAGTCCAAGCGCAGCCGGTGGGCCGTGCGCGCCAGCATCCAACCTTGGAAGTCCGCAGCAGTCGTGGGGCCAGCGGTGAACCTGGCCCAGGCCGCAGTGCTAATGGTCGCCGCCGGGCACGTGTCGCGCGGCCACAAGCCCGGGCACCCCGAAAGGGTTTTGACGGGCGCCGCTGCGGTGCTGACCGTGCTGGCCGTATCGGGAGATTGGGAACTGTTGCGTGGCGCCTGCGCACCCGGCGTCACGCCCTGTGGAGACGCACCGTTCTTGTTGGCCGCCAACAACTGTGCGTACCCGCCCGACACAAACGTGTTCGGAGATCCAAACGACGCCGTGCGGCACGGGTGCCTCGTGTGCGACACCACGGTTTCGAACATGGCGACCGCCGGGCTAGCCATCGTGGCCACCGGAGTGTTTGCGCTGACGGCCGGAAACCTATAAACATAGAGCCATCACATTGCAGTGACAAGCAAATTGCCATGACTAAGGGCACAAACAGCGCCATCAAGGGCCAGCTGGTCGTCGACAACCAGGTCACCGGTGAGACCATGCGCGTGCCGCTTGGGGCTCCGCGCGCGAGGCAGTGGTCGAGCGCCAGCTCGGCAACCAAGTACATCCAGTCGCTGGCTGGAATTGACAACGCCGAGCTTTTGCAGAACATTCGCGTCAACGACGTGCCCATCGACGAGTGCCACAACTTGGTGTCGATTCGCCAGCAGGGAGGCATCATCAACGTGACCGCAAGCGTGGCGCCGCCGGTCGTGACAACGATGGAGACAGACGTGGAGCCGGTTGAGATGGCGGTGGCGCCGGTTGAGCCCGAGAAGGCACCGCATCAGCAAGAAGAACTTGCAGCACCGATGGAGACGGAGATCGACGGGCTGGCGGTCAAGCTGGCGCCGGACACCACGCAGGCCGACTTTGAGAAGATGACGCCGCTGCAAAGGATGCTGTCGGTGCCCGAGAGCCAGTGGCTGTACTAGTTAGGTTGTAAATAAAACACAAAATTCCGCACAGCCATCCAATGTCTGCCGCAACATCCGAGACAGAAAAAAGCGACAACGACGACGCCACCCTGCTGAAGAACGCCCTGAGGTGCGTGCTGGTGCCGTACGACAACGACGAGTCCAGCACCCCCGTCATGTGCCGTCTCTTCTCGCCCTACCGCTTGCCCCAGGAGGCCGTCAAGCTTGAGGATTGGTCGCTGGTGGATAATTTGCCCGTGCCCGGGGACCCAACCACGTCGGCCGCGGTGGGCGCCACCATTGAGTACAGGAATCAAAAGGTCCGGACCGATATCTGCATGGTCGAGCCCGGGACGGCGTCCATCCTGAAGCTGGCCATCTTCCAGTGGGACGTGGAGTCAGAATCGGGCCGGATTGCCGGCATGCGGCTGCACCCGCGGTCGGACAGCGAGACTGCGTTTCTTCGGGGGCTGCCAAAGATTGCAAAGTAGTCACCGCCATGCACGGGGACGTCCCCGGGCCGCCACCGCCCGTCTGGCACGGGGTCTTCCAACCCCCACGTGGCGCCCTGCTGGTGGTGCCGCCGTCGGGACGGGTGGACTGGCCGTGGATCACCCCGGATGGCGCGCCCCACGCCCCGTGGTGCCATCTCGCGGCTCTCGAGGTGACGCTGGGGAGGCTGAAACCGGCGCCGGCGGTTGTTGTTCTGTGTGGTGTCCACAACACGCAGGCCGACCACATCCAGCACGCGCGGCGCGCCGTGGCCATGGCGCTGGGGTGCGGCGTCCCCGTCGCCCTGCAGGGCGACATGGCGGCGCTGGGGTGCGGCGACCGGGTGTGCGCCGCGTCGGCGCGGCTTGTTCTGGGCGTGCCCCGGTCTGCGGCCACGCCGACGATTGTGCCATCCCACAGCGAGCACGTGGCCACCATGGCGCAGGCGTGGGCGTGGCTGGACACCCAGTGCGGTCCCACCCAGGTTGGGGTTGTCGTGACGCTGGAGCCGGAGATGGCCGTCCAGCACCACGGCGGCGGGGTCGCCGATCTGCGGAAACCCGGTCGGTGGGTCTTCGCCACCCGGTCGACACACGGCCGGCCCCAGCGAGTCACCGGTACCGGTGATGCGCCGGTGGGCTTTGTTAACGTCGGTGGGCGGCTGGTCACACGGTGCGACACGGCCCAGGCCACCTATGTCACACCGGCCGAGTTCCGTCAGCGGTTCGGCTGGGTGGACTGGGCCGTCTTACTTGTGGACGTGCCCTTGGCTCTCAAGTGTCGCGTGGCGGCAAGGTGTCGGCGCGGCGTCTTGACCGTGCGAAGTCGACGGCTGGACGCCGCGCGCGTGCCATTCGCCGGCGACCTGGCGGCCGGCCAAACCCAAGGTCCAACCCATGCTGGAGGCGGTGCTGGTGGCGGTGGTGGCGCTGGGGATACTCGCAGCGGTCCTGATGTCGTGCACGGGGAGGAATGTGCTGCCCCAGCGAAAACACTATTTAGTGGCGGCGATGGACGAGGTTGAGTAATCATGCTTGATGACAAGCAAAGTTGACAACAGGATATACCACGCAACGTCTGACGGTCACGTCACAAACAAGGTTTCCATTGGCGTTGTCAGAAACCAGGGTGATAAAAACGGTATCTACGTCCACAGCATGATTGACAGCCCACCACCTGCGTCCTACTCGGATCGCAAGAAGAACATTGCAGCCACTGTTGCGGCAATGCGAGGACAGTATGACATTGTCTCTGACCAGAACAAGGGTGATGCAACAAAAGCGTGGAATGCGTGGCACGAAATGGCCATGCGTCTGACGTACTCACCAGGACAAAGAGGCGTGCTGTACAAGATACACCCCATAAATGGCATGCTGTGTTTAGTAGATTACTGGACGAGCTCGCCGACAAAAAGGGTAGATAACGGCATCCCAATAGGCGGGTCTAAGATAATAGATTGCTTTACGTATATTAAAAAAGCACTCTTCAGAAATGACACGCATGCACCACCATACTTGGCATTTTCACACAACGGATCACGCGTTTCCGGGACACTGGAAAGTGGCGGCACACTGGATGGTGTCGCTGGCGTCACTTTTCCTTTGGTTGAAACAGAGCACATGAAGCACAGTGACACACAAGAGCTGAGTTGGGTCAACGTTGGACTCTACATGGCAACACACAGAGTAGCTATTCTTACACCAAACACTTTCAATGCTGCTTACACAAGTATCAAAGATAATCTTATCAACTACAGTGACCAGTCCCCAACAAGCGCAATAGCAACCCAGGCCGTCGCGCCGTACCCCGTGCAGTGGAGGTCCAACGACGTTGCCCTGGCCCAGGCCATGGAGATCGCCGCCGAGAAACTGGTCGGCACCGACAGCTTCAAGAAGCACTTCGGGCTGCCGGGCGACGCCATGAACGTCGCCATGGGCGCCGCCTACTTCTGCATGAAACCCAGCACCAACCAGATCCATTTGAAGACCATGTACACCCAAGAGGATCGCGTAATGCCCAACGACAGCCAGGCGTTCGTGCGAGACATGACCGGATCGCGCACCAAGTACCTGGAGGCGCTGCAGGGATTGATCTCTGGTACGTAAAGTTTGGCGTTCACCCCAGCAGGCCCGAGAACGACATGCGGTTGTCCACCACGTCACCGTACCGCGTCCTTAGCACGCGGCGCCACATAGAGACGGCCTGCTGCGGCGTGGCGCACGCCGTGAACTCGCCCCGGTTGTCGCACACGTGGTACCGGTTGACGTCCCACCGCACGATGACGGGTTTCACTTGGGCAGCGCGCCGGGCCGCGTCGGGACCGGCGCGCGTCTCCATCTCCGACGCCGCCCACACGCAGTCAGAGAACTCGAAGCCGTCCACCAGCGACCGGGCGCGCGCGCGGAACATGCCGAACATGAGCGCCTCCATCGCGATCGGGTCGCGCAGGATGGCGCTGGCATCCGCAAAGGTGATGGTGTTGGCCAGGCCTACCACGTACGGCGCCGGCCGCACAAACTCCAGCACCTGGAGCGTCGAAAGGGTGGCGCTGCTGGTGGGCACCTGGTACTGCGCCAGGACGCGCTCGCCGGGCCGTAGGTCGAACGGGTGCGCGAAGACCGTCAGAGCCGCGGCCCGCAGCTCCGGGACCTGGCACGCCCGACGCAGCGAGTCCAGGTGAAACAGGTCCAGGATCTTCAGGTCGGCCGGCACCGGCGACGCCACCGGTGTCTTGCGCCAGAAAATGGCGGCCCACAGCATGTTGCAGGCGTACATGACACCTGCGGCCTGCAACGTGGCGGGCTCGGATTTCAGACCCCGGCACAGCGCGTCGATGTCGGCCGGCTGCAGATCGTGCACGCTGCGGTTCGCCACGGCGCGCGCCAGCCCCAGGATGGCGCCGGAGGCCGTGGTGGTTGTGGAAGAACCGTCGGTGCCGTGGACGTACGCCAGCACCCACAGGTGCCTTAAGTGTGCGATGTGGTGGCTGTCGGCGAGAACGGCATCCGGGCGTCGCGCACCGGCGAAGGCGTCGCGCAGCTGGCGGGCGACGTCGTGGACGCCGGTGGGGGTGTTGGCGGCGGCCCCGGGGCCAGCCCGGCAGACGTCCGGCCGCTTTGTTCCCGGCATGAACTCTTCTGCCGGTGCCGCCACAGCTTTCGCAAACTAATAAAGCACCACAGGCCGTTCAGCGACAGCTGGGGCACCATGAAGTTAAACGCGGCGTGCATCGCCAGCAGGAAAGAACCCAGGCAATTCAGCAGGCTGTACTGCATGGGCGTCATGCGCGATCGGCAGGCGAACCCGAACAGCACCATGACGGCGCCCGAGTAGCCCCCGATCGTGACGGGGTCCATGGGGCGGCGTTCGGGTCGGCTGATTGGTGGGGGTTATAGGGGTGGGTGTCGTTAATGCCAGCGCAGTTCACGTTGTTGTACGTCGGTTGTGACTGTAATTTGACCTTCAGAGTAACCACCAGCAAGGTCCATCATGGCTTCTTTGTGCTTTCTGTCGCCGTACAGATTCACCAGCAGACCAGCGTTCAAGGCTGGCTGGATGCGTGTGTCACCATGCACGCCGCGGTAGTGCAAACCAACGCCAGCGTAACCACGCCGCTGTAAGTCGCCAAAATCAGTGTGGGCTTGGCCGGCAGCAAAGTACACTGTTGGCCCTGGTCTTGTAAAGTCATAACGAGGTTGCCACACCAGGTGTATGATATCACACTTACAGCCAAAAGCTACAGCCATTTGTTCAACCTGCTGTATGGCTCTCAAGGTGTCGCCTTCTGTTTTGTAATCAATGACGACCGTCTTTTCTCCGTAATCTCTAAACATGCCCAGGACTGTCTGCAATTTTATCGCATACCCGTTCTTCTCCAAATACCGAGCTTTGGAGTTGCCGACCAAGACGTGTTGCCCCCGTGTAACCCAAAGATCGTCGTCGTGTGCCACAACCAGCTGGTTGTCACCGCTGTAGCGCACGTCGCACTCGATGCCGCCAATGCTGGCGTCGTTCAGGGCGGCCAAAAAGGCCTGCTCGGTGTTCTCGTCGGTGCGGCTGTTGTGCACGCCGCGGTGGGCGAAGACTTTGAACATTGCAAGCGTGACGCACCCGTGTTGGGTCCGTGGTATATAGTGGCTGGCGGTGGTGGCGGCTATCGCCCAGCGCCACGTTATCGACTATACTATGCAAAACTCAGGCGTAAACGGAAATGTGGCGTGGTGTCGCCTGCGGCTGCTGCACGTGCTGCCACATCATCATTGGACTTCAGCGCGCGGATGGCGTCAATCATCCACATGCCCATAAGGAGACAGACGGCAGCGTGCTGTGCAAAGGTGAATTCGTAGTCATTCTCGGGGTGAACGTATTTTCCCGGCTCTTGAGCTGCTGTCCACGGATTTAGTCCGACTTCGTCTTTTTCGTAATCATAGATGCTATCCAGCATTTCATTGACCCAAGCAACCACCAGTTCTGCGTTGTCATTAGCGTCAACGCAGTTTTGAAATGCTCGTAAAGCCGCTGTTGGATTGTCTGCGTAATTGAAAGATGTAATGTCGGGCCTGTAGTTTCCGTTACCCATGGAGTACATCTTTGCCGCGTATTTACCTCTGGTTTTGAAATCTTCGTGATCTGTAAACCTGCCTAGGTCCTGGTACGGCCAGTGCACGTTCCAGATGTCAAAGTGCTCTGCGTCACAACGCCTTAATTCTAATTCGCCATTGACGTCATAATTTACTTTTCCCGCTAAGCCCTTCCTTTGTTGCCAGTCGACTGTGGTTTGGCCAATCGCGTCTATCCAACCGTTCCACGTGTCCCGTTCGATGCTCTGTCTTTCATCCAGCGCATTGTCAACTTTTGCGCTTAGAGATTCATCGTTGCTGTCGTGGAACTCGAAGGCGTTATACGCATCCGACATGACGTTCAGCGTGCCGGTTCTGCGCAATTGACCTGACTCAGTTGCCCACGATGTTAACACCGCAACGTGGTCGCTAAAGTGCAATGCGGGAGACGGAAGCATTTGTAATTCTTCTCCTTGCCCTATTTTTGTATGTTTATGCCGTATGTGGCCTGCGCGACCTTGCCCTGTAGAAATATAATATCGGTCTGACGCCTCCACGCTAACCAGGGTCAACCCCGACGAAACAAGAACAAAATCCTTGGCCTGGTGATCGTTTTTGTGTGCCTTGTTCATCTGCTGCTGCGCCCACGTGCGTTGCTTGCGAGTAGTTTCCACGAACTCGATTGGAAGTTGAAAATACGCGTCCATGCTGGCCCGTACGGCATCTCGCGCTTTCTCGCCAGTTGTGTTCCAATCACCCATTAAAACAATTTTTGTTGATTCTGCACGGTCTAGTGGTGCTGAATCTTCACTGCCCATCCATCCTACGTTCATGCACGCCATCTGAATAGCGCTGAGAAACGCCATGTCTTCAGCTTTTGACGAACCAGAGCTGCCGTAGGCAACAATGTACACCACGCCGTCGTCGACGCTGCCTTCCAGTTCCAGTTTACCCGCAACCGCGTCGTTTAATTTAAAGAATGCCCTTGCGCCGGCCATCTGCCGGTTAAACTCTTGACACCCCGTATCACCTGTTTTCCATCCCATGTGGTTTACAGTCACCAAGGCGCAATCATTCTTTGCGCTATGCAGTACACGCTTGGTGTCAAATTGTGCGCCCATTGCCTGCCGAAAAGAAAAGCTGCCTGTTTCGGTCAAACCCATGACGTTAACGTTTTCTGCCCGCATAAACTCTATGATTGCCATTGCGTGATTCAGATTGGCAGCAGGCATGAACGATGTGTGCAACTGGGTTGTTATACTCATGGCACCTTGGCAAAACAATTATCACTTCGCCAGGCGTTTATAGTGTTCGCGCGCAGTGCAGACGCCCACCGTATCCATATCCTTATTTTTGATACGCTACCCCTATATCCATAGGAAGGCCTCGGAACAATCGACACATGAAAAAGCGTCATTATTCCAGCAGTTCCCAGAACAATGTCCGCCGAAATCCCCGATGACAGCGTGACCTCCTCCGCTCCGGCGCCACCCGACCGGGAGATCATTGTGCTGTCGTCCGACGACGAAGGCGACGTTTCTACGGCACCGAATCCACCGCGCCTGGAGCGCCAGTACCAGAGGTTGCCCGGCGAGCAGCGGCCCCTGCTGCAGTTCGTCGGCTTTGCGATGCTGCCGTCCAGCCCCGGCGTGCTGGCCTCGCGCCAGGCAGAGATTGAAGACGTCATCAATCAAGTGATGCGCGCGTCGGCAAGCTATGAGCGCGAGCGTCAAAACCAAGTGCGTATTCCGCAGATCCCGAACAACGCGTCGGCCGCACTGAAGGCCGAACGCGTGTCGAGGTGCTGGGACCTGGCAAAGCCCGACCAGGTAGCTCCTGAGACGACGTGCGTCATGTGCATGGAGCCACGGGGCCGCAAGCGGTCGCCGGCGTGGCTGAGCCCGTGCTGCGGGCTGTTTGCGTGCAACAAGTGCGTCACTCAGTTTGCGCGCTTTCCCCACAAGGGCGTGTGCGAGGCATGCACCCGGTACGCGCGCAGAAACGGCGGCGCGCGCTTCTTGCCCGTGGGCGGACCGCCCGCGCCCGAGTCGTGCACGTGCCGGTATCTGTGTCCGCAAAAGTGCAACACGACCGATGGGATGCGCTCGATGCTGGTGGAGATGGAGGCGGCGGCCGAGGCCGAGGCGGAGGCCGAGGCGGCTCGGGCGGCCGAGAAGACGCACCGGAGACCGCGGCAGAAGCGGTCGCGCGGCGGTGGCGGCGGCGGTGGCGGTCAGCGCCGCCGGCGCAAGCGGCGCAGGGTCACCACGGTGTAGGCAAGGTGGGTTCACGTGGGCGGTGGCTCGCCGGAACAGTATAAATACACAGGGTGTGGTGTGGGTGATCATCGAATATAAGTTGTTCATGCAAAAAGCAATTTCTCGTACTGTTGACGGCATTGTTCAGAAAATTGACGATAAAACGACCCAAAAGTTTGGCCAGTACGTCGACATCATCTTGGTATTGTTGGGGATCAGCATATTTAGCGTGTGGGGCGCGTTTGGACGACTGGGCCTGACAGCGAACAACATTTGCATCGAGCAGCAGGGCGATACAGCAGCAAAGTTTGTTTGCATTATGGTTTTCACGGGTCTCACCTTTGGCTTGTACAGCTCACTGCGAGACCGAATTAGCTCAGCAGCATCGAACACAAAAACTATATTTTCAGTCTTGCTCGTTATGCACTCTGTTACGTTGTTCCTTATCTGGGATACTTACTGGTATGTCATTGACTTTGGGAGTGGAAACGACCAATGCGATGAATTTTTTGGACAGCAGCACATGTTTCTAAATGTTGCGTTCATGGGTGTGGTTATTTCAGCCATATATGTGTACTACGCACTGGTTGAATCATTCGCACCCAGCGAAAACAGCGCAATGCATATGCAATGGGCGAAGAGGCTGGGACACGCCATACTGTATGCCGGTATTGTCGCACTCTTTTTCTTTTACGCGTCTTCCGACGGTGACGATGCAACGGATTGGCCTGATGACAAACACCAGCTAACCATGACACTGGTGTTTTCTTTGTGTACGTTTGCTGTGTACGTGCTTGTGCATTTGTACAACGATATCAAGAAAGGTTCGGTACGTAGCGAAAGAACACCAATAGCTCAACTTTGGATTAATAAGCTTTTTTCCGTTGTGCCACAAAATCGTGGAACAACGATGGTTACTATGAAACATGAAACGTTTTCTACGTCTGTGTGCGTGGTAGTCATTGCTGTGAACATTGTCTTGGCAAGCATTGTAGCGCACACCGACTTGGAGCACCTCGAGGATGGTGTTGACAACACACAAAACGCCAATCTCACTAATCCAAACAATACTGCAACCGGCTGCCTCACCCAGCACGATGACATTATGGGCATGGGTATTACCGTGATCGGGTACTGGACGTTGTATATTTTGATTCTGTCAATTGTGTTTGTTCAGTACTTGACTCAGTGGGTGCTCACGTTCAACAGCGAGAAGAAGAAAGTCACGGACATCAACTGGTTCTGGGAACACTCGTATTACTATCGCGATACCATTAAGGGTTTCCAGATCCCCACGGTTCTTGTTGTGATCACGTGGGTGTGGCTGCTTGCGGGTGGACTTCTACACCACGGCGAACTTGGTGACAATTGTGGTTCAAATGAAGATCTTGAAACATGGCTGTTCGTTTCTCACACATTGGGGTTTGTGGCCGTGTTGTGGGTGATCCCACGCATGCATGGCTCTATCTATGGCACACCGGAGAAGTACGTGCAAATGACAGATCAGATGAACCCACGCAGTAGTTTCCAAAACCGCTTTAACTCCAGTACAAACAAGCGTCAAGTAGCCGTCGACGTCAACACGCCCCTAAACTTCACGTAAGATCCCGTGCTGCACCTGATGCTGTCGCCGGCACCTAGCCACCGGAAAGCTACTAAAGTGCGCACCCGGCCTGAACGCATAGCTGCACCTCGCCGGATCAGTATAATAAAAAACACTGTTGCTCGGTGTCCCGTCCGCGTCCTCCTCGATCTGCTCAATCGTCATGCTCCACTCGCGCGCCTTTCTCGCCCAGCTGGCCACCGCGCAGCTGGCCCTGTTGGTCCGACGGAACAACCGGTACCGCACCAGCGTCGCCAGCACGTCGTCGTCCCACCGCGCCAGCGCCACCCCCCAGTGCACCACGTACCCAACTCGCTTGTCCCCCGTTGCAGTCTCCATCACCGACCAACCGATCCAGTCTTCCACCCCGTCCAGGTCCGCCGAGTCCAGCAGCAGCTTCCACAGGTTCGACAAGAAGCTGCTCTGGCTGCGGCTCTGGGGCAGACCCAGCGCAGTCGCCGGCGCTGTGCGCTGGCGCTCCTCGAACTCCAGCAGCGCGCTGTTGGCCCAGCCGCAGTTCGAATCCGCGTCCGAGTCGGAGTCCGAGCTCGAGGAAACATTTATACACCACACACTACCGTCGTCTTCACCCGCCTCCGCCATCTTCGACCCAGCAGCTGTGCAAGCTTGGCGTTGTTCCGAGTTTCAGCACGGCAGCCCCTAGGAACCGTATAGAGTTAGTCAGCTGGCGACTGCGACTCTGGGCCTCACGGATGTCGGGGAACGTAATCGACGACAACAAGTGAGCATTGGGCAGCACAATTGCCAGCTGTGTCACGCGCGGCACTACCATCTGTCCCGTCTGGCTCGATCGCAATCCCGTGCGCATCAAATACATTGCCGCCAGGCTAAAGACACGCACCGAGCTGAGAATAGACACCACCTCGGGACCCAGCGCTACGTGCAGCCGGTGGACACACTCGGCCGTCGCGCGCAGAAGCCGGTTGCGCGCCGCTGTGTCCATGCGGAGAGACAGTGTGCAGGCACGCGCGGTAAAAACGGTAGACCCGTAGAAATCATGAACGTCCCGGTAGTGCACAGCATGGCCTTCGCGCAAACGGCGCGCCACCCAGCGGCGGGTCTTGCCCCGGGCGCTCTCCAGTAGTCGGCAAGCGTAACGCCGGCGCGTGTCCGAAAAGCACAAGTACTGCATGATATCGCGCGTGGTTCGCCGCACAACATTGGTACCGACGACTGCGCCGCGACGGTGCACTGTTGCAGACAAGCGACGCGACAGAGATGTGTCGCCGCCAGTCACCAGCGGCAGCGTCGCCGCCTGGAACCGGTGGCCAGTTATGTGGCACGCTCCGTCTTCGCAACGGTTGCAAGCGTCGGTGCACGTGTGCACCTTTCCTGTCTGCCAGCAAACAAACAAGTTGCGCACGCGTACGTGACCAGTGCCGCGCGCAACTATGTTGACCAATCCGTCCTGTAGTCGCACGTCACATGCGAGCTGCACCATGCGACAATGGCCGCCGCGGCACGCGTGCCAGCCGCCTGGTCGCATCAGGTAGCGCCCCGACTGCCTGCGGCGCCACTCGCTCACAATAGCATCGCGCACTGCACCCTGCTGCGCGACGTCCAGCTGCAAGAAGTCCATACCCACCGCAGAATGCTTATCGCCATGGGATCGCTCGCGTCGCTGATCGTGTTAGCCGTATCTATCAAGGCCTATAGTGCTAGCACTTCGATTGAGCCGCGCACAGTGCACACAAGCCAGGCTTTTTGCTAAACACCGTATCTTTTTGTAGGACACCCTAGGGATACTAATTGACACCAAAAGCATAGCCAGACAGCGGCTCACTTTTTGAATTCTGCCAACTGCTGCCTGCCTTCATTTTTTTGCTGATGACGACCACCCGTTCCATGCTGGCGCCACCCACGAGCACCCGCCCGCCCGTCGTCGAGGCCAAGCGCGAGGACCTGTTCCTGCCCCGGCTGTGGGACCAGGTGAAGAACAAGGACAACTGGCTCGTACAACCCGACACCACGAACCACCCCATGGCCGATTGCTCCATCCTGAAGGCGCGCGTCGTGCCGTCCAGCGGCCGTGAGCTGAATGCCATGGCCGTCCAGCAGCTGCGGCGCGTGTGCCCGCGGTCGTGCGACGTCAGCAACCTGCAGCGCCAGCTCCAGTACTATTTCTTTCGGGCACTGAAGGGCGACAGCCTTCTGCAGTTTGCCGTCGAGATTAAGCCGGGCAAGGTCGTGCAGGTACAATACAAGCGATACACGCACTGCGACTTGCGCGACGGCGGCATGTCCAAGTGGAGCAACAAGGGCGCCACCCTGCACGAGGACCTGAAGCGCAGCACGAACAACGGGCGGGGCACGGCCAACGCGTGGCGGCGCAAGGCGAGCCAGGTCGGCACGAAGCGATCGATCGGGCAGCGCGCCGGGGCCGGGGCGAGCGGCAAGCGGTCCCGGGTTGTTGCTGTGGCTCCGCCACCGCCTACGCCAGTGGCAGCAGTGGCCGAAGACTTTGACGACGTGCTGCCCACGCTGGAAGAGCTGCTGGTGGGCGACGACGCGCTGATGCTGGACCTGATGCAGCACGAGTGCAACGATTACGACCCGAAGCAGGACTGCAGCGCTCAACAGGATCAAGATGATATATTACAGTGCCTAAGCATGAACATGAACTGGTCAGACAGCGACGCCGACCTGGCCATCGCGTACGGGAACGCTCGTATTTGACGGGGTGCCCGTCATGGTGACCGTGATGCCGCTGGGCTCGCTGGGTGATTGTGCCCAGCGCTTGGTGCACGTGCACGACGCGACCTGGCAGTCGTCAACATAGGCAGGCGCTAGGCCGTCCATTAAAGCCTTGAGTAAGTTGTCTATGTCCGGTTTCTGGGTGTGGTGCTCCCACTGCTGCGCCGCGCGAGCGGTCAGCTGTGGCGGTGGGGGTGGGGTGTCTGCGCTGTCGCGCTGGCGTTTCCTTGATTTTGAGACTGCCCTGTAGTGGCTCTTGGGGCGGGCGAAGACGAACTCGGCCTGCAGCGTGACCCGGCCCTGCAGGGGCAGCAGAGCGCGCTGCTGGGGGCCGATGGCGTGGTACCACTCGCGGAGCAGGGTCTTTTTGTACGCCTTGGTGGGGTCTGTCATGCACACCTTTCGGGGCGCGCCGCGTCCGCCGCGCCCCGGGATGCTGCCAAACCGCGGCCGGGCTTGGGGTTTTGGCACGATGTTGATCTGGCCGTGCGTGGTGATGGTGACGGTGGGTGGCGGTTGTGTACTAGATGACATGGCGGTGACGGACGTTGACGGGGTGGCAACACGGAATCACATTCCAATGGCCTTCAGGGCGGCACTGAAGCCGCCATTTCCGCCGCCGCCCGGGGCCGATCTGCGTTCCAGCACGATGCATGATTTGAGCTGCGGACTGAGGTGGAAATTGCCAGCCGCCGCTACCACCTGGACAGAAAAAAAACAGGCGCACAGGTCGCCGTTGCTCGGGGCCAAGGACTCGTCTTTCCACATGTCCGACGTGATGTCCTTTTCTGTTGCGCCATCAATAAAGCGCACGTTGCTGAAGACGGTGCGGCCCATCGTTTCCAGCTCGGCCTCTTCGTCGGGGGTGCGGCTCGCGGCGCCCTTTTCGACCAAAGATTGCACGTCACCAATCTTGACATCATAGCATCGACGCTTCACGGTGAAATAATCTTTCCCCGTATCTGCGTTCCACATCTGCGACCCCCAGTTGTCGTCCAGCCACGCCTGGGCTGCCTCGGGACTGCCCTTCTGCAGCTTCTTGCGCCGCGCGTTCTCGATGCCCGGGAGCGACTCGTAGGCCTTGTCCAGCATCACGTCGGCGACCGCCTTGGTCGCCAGCCCCAGGATCTTGTTGGCGTTCTCCTTGAAGACGGCCGACTGCTCGCCGTACCCCGGCCACAGGTTCTCGCACTGGGCCATCTGGCCTTCGTCGCCCGAGGAGGCCAGGCAGAGAGAAATATCAACGGGTGACGTCTCCGAGGAGAACTGCGACGGCTGCGCGCACTGCTCGGCGCTGCACCGGGGAAACAGCGACCGGCCCACCAGGCAGAAGTCCTGGGCGCCGCCCTTGGACTGCAGCACAAACTTTGTCACCTTGGGGGCCGAGCGGCCCGGGCGCGGCGCGCCGCCGTCCAGGTTGGTGATGCACTTGAAGTGGGCGCCGTCCGCCAGTGCCGCACCCAGGTAGTTCGCCGAGGCGTCCGTGGTCAGGAACGCGTGCATGCGCTGGGTCAGGGTGGGCGCCGGTGGGATGCCAATCTTGGCCACGGCGTCAGACGAAGCGGCGTGCTTGGTGCGCTTGGCCGGTCGGCCTTCGGTTTCGCCGGCGCCGGCCTCGGGGATGTCAACGTTTGCAACAAGGTCGGCCATGATTCTGTGGACGTTGGCGTCGGAACAACCGTGAACGCTGTGAATGAGACAATTGCCGGAACAACCCTAAGCGTGGTGTCAATTAGGTCCGTCCCGGTTTTCGATTCGATTATAACAGTATAAAGCACGGGGTCGATCTTGTGCGTATTCAATAACACCTGCAGGGTAGTCAGTATGGTGGCACCGGGTAGTCGCGCCGCGCTGCCTTTAGTGGCAGCCGCACTGCTAGCGTTGGGGTCGGCCCACGACGTGTTCTTGGGGACGACCGCGATTGATTGCGCAACGGACCACCACGCGTGCGAGACGTCGGGCACCGTGCTGCTGGACCCGGGCGAGACCTTCAGAATGAACACCGAGGCCGGGCACGACGTTGAGACCGTCAGCATCGGCTTTGTCCAGGCCACCCAGGATGAAAAAGTTGCTGCGCAGGTGTTGCACGGTGTCGCAACACAAAGTGCGTCCGCCGTCTCCAAGGTCCGGTGCGAGCTTGAGCCCTTCAGCGTCGTGTGGTTCTGCGCCACCCACAAGGACATGGTGATGCCGGGCGGCAATAATTTCACCATGACGGTGCCGCAAGATGCCAAGCGCGTCCAGTTCGTGGCGTGGGGCAGCTCCGAGAGCGCAGAGCTGGTGCTGGGGTGGACCGTGCAGCGCGACGGGGCGCGCACGCGCGACAAGGCCGGCGGCATGCCGTGGGGCGTGGCCCTTGGGTTGGGGTCGGGGCTGACGCTGCTGGCCCTGGGGCTGGCGTGGCGCTATTACAGGGACGCAGGCGAAAACATCAAGAACATATGCATCATCAACGTTGTTGCGCTGGTGTCGCACGTGTGGTACGTGACCATACCGCTGGGCTGGGCAACAAACCAACCGGATGTTGGAGTGGAAAGCAGGCAGTCGGTGGGTATGTTTTATTTCCTGGATGTCATGAGCCTCATTGCCGTGCTGCTGTTCAGCCTTGGGCCCGTGGATACAAAAAATAGTCAAGGGGGTGGCACAGGTTCAGAACCAAGCACAAAACAAAAAAAAGCCGGAGTTATTCTTGCCTTGTTGACCGTTGCCATGTACGTGGTGACTGCCGTGGTGCACTTGGGTGACCTGTGGTACGCACTATGGGGTCTGTACGCATCTTTGTTGCTGGTGGTTGCAGCATGGTCATGGCACAGGGGCACATTTGAATCATTGCCGGCCATCAAGAACACCCAGCAGTACCAGTGCGCTTTCCTGTTCGTCTGCAGCCTGATTGGCTTGTACGACACACACAACCGCTTTTTCTACGCCATGGGCGCGGCCAAGTGGTTCCTGGGTGTCGCGGTGCTGCAGGTGCTGGCCGTGCAGTCCGGTGCCGTGCAAGTGGATAAACTGCCAATTGGCGTGCTGTGGTCGGCCGTGTTTATCTCGGCGTGGGCCGTGCTGGCGTTTGACGTCACCAGCTACGCTGTGGCCATTGTCATGCTGGGGTGGGCCTGTGTTGAGTGGTGTAAATAGGAAAAAAAAAAGAATAACAGCGCCGCGATTCGAACGCGGGTCCTTTGGGTTATGGGCCCAACACGCTACCACTGCGCCACGCTGTTAATTATGCTGGGTGGTTTTTGCTATTTATACTTAGGGGTAGCGTCAATGGAAAAAAAGCCAGGCAATGCAGTAATCGAAAATCGTATCTTCTCAAAGAAGAACGCCAGGCATTCCATAGCGTATCTCCGTATCCACTCAGGCTCATTAATTTCTTTTCTCGACTTCTTGCATCGACTACCATGACTGATTCAAAGGCCGCTGGCTCCGGCGCCACCCCCGACCAGGCCGTTGCCGCCATCCGCGCGTCGTGCCAGCACTGGGTGCGCGTGTGCGCCAGCATTGCCTCCGGCCAGCTTGACTGCGCCGTTGGCATCTTGACGTGCATGAGCAACCAAGTCTTCCACGACGTGGACTACGAGACGCGCATCAAGCTGGACACGGGCCGCTACCCGTCGATGCCGCCGTTTGATTGTGCCGCTTTGCGCCTGGCGAACGAGTGCGTCTTGGAGGACAACAGCATGATGGGCGCGTCGGACGCCGGCAACCTTGTGGCGCACGCGGTGGCTGGTTTTGGACCCGTCAACGGATGCCTTGTCTCTGCTGCGTTTCGCATGTGCGTCGACGCGATCAAGCCGAAGACGCACCTGGCCCGCATGACGCTGGCGTGCGAGGTCATGACCAAGGCGAAGAACGCGTGGGTGCAGTGCGACAGCAACATCGAGCACGCCGCTGCCGACGGAGACGACGACGACTGCCAGCAGCAGCGCCAGCGCGCGTACGACGGCGTGTCCGAGCTGATCATCGAGGTGTTCAACATGCTTGTTATGACGGCGGACGACGAGCCGCACGAGGACGCTTTTGACGAGGACATGGACAAGGTGTCGGAGATGTGCGATCCGTTTGACCGCTGCGTCCGCGGCTGCATCGTGCGCCTGGTTTCCATGATGCTGCGCACGCACACGGTGGTGCCCGTCGGCGGCCGCCCCGACAACGTGATGGTGCACGCCCTGACTCGTCTGGCGGACCGCCAGGCCGCGCAGGAGAAGGTGATGCAGGGCGCCGCGTACATGGCCGTTGTGGCGATCTCGAAGCTGCACTACCCGTGGCCGCGCCACGATCTTGAGCCGTTCTCGCAGTGGTTGACGCCACAGGCGATGGCGGGCGCGACGAAGGCCTTGCTGGCGCTTCTGCAGATGGGGCTGCGCGGTCGCTTGGTGGCGGCTTTGGAGAGGCACCGCTGCGAGCTGGCCGACCAGGACGCGCTGCTGGTGACGATGTCCGGCATGGCGGCGATTGACCAGGGAGAAGACGACGAGGACGACGAAGAGGACGAGGAGGAGGAGGAGGACGACGACGAGGACGGCGACGAGAGCGAGCACCTCGATCACCCCGGCCGCAACGGCCACATCATCGAGGACCGCGACAGCATCCTGGTGATGCGCCACTTCGACATCGATCCGCAATGCCTGGCCCAGTCGCACCGCACCGACTTCAACATCGTGACCATGATGCTGGGCCTGAACGCGGACTGGTACGGCACCAAGTTCGAAGAGTTCAAGAGCGAGATGAACGCGAGCGACACGCCCCAGGAGCGCCAGCGCATCACCGACGCGATCGACACGGTCATGCGCAAGTACCAGGAGCGCACGCTGGACGCCGCGGCCTCGACGGTGGGCGACTACGTCGACCGGTGCGTGCGCGTCATTTTCGAGCTGCTGCTGGCGAACGACAACGCGTTCGCGATCTTCTACTACGCGATTGTCAACTACGTGGTCAAGTGCGGCACGCCGACGCGCTGCACGCCCCTGAGCGTCGAGGAGAACAAGCGCCTGCCCGCCCTGTGCAAGGATCACGTCGAGGACATGATCGGCGTGTTCGCCTGCCAGTTCAACCACGGGAAAACGGTCGGCGTGGGCAACTACAAGCACGTGCTCAAGATGGTCGAGAACATGCAGCAGGCGCTGGGCGCCGCTTTTCGTGACGCTTCTGCCAACTCCAAGCACCCGACGATCGTGCTGAACCTGGGCCTCGGCGAGTCGCACACGTCGGCCATCCGTCACCACGAAGCGCTGCACGGCGAGAACACCAAGGTCATCACGTGCGAGTTCAACACCTGGGTCATGGGCCGCGGCGACAACCGCAACGCCATGCAGCGCCTGCGCGACTCGGTGATGAAGAACGGGCTGCACCTGCTGCCGTTCAACATCGAGATGCTGCGGCTGCCCGCCGACCTGCTGCGCGGCTGCACACTGGCGGTCACCTCGTGGTACGCGAACAACCACGTCAGCTATGGGGAGCTGCTGCGCGACAGCGCCAAGACCTTTGGGCGCGTGTTCTGCCTGAGCTGGACCCAGGAGATCTCGGGCCTGGAGCCGTGCGTCGAGTCCCAGCGCCGGTCGCCCCGTGTCACGGCCGACACGCAGGAGACCCTGGATCGCATCGAGAGCGCGCTGGTGCGCTCGGAGTCGAAGAAGCGCAAGTACAAGGGCAAGGGAGCGGCGACGGCCAACGGTCGCCGCAAGCGCAAGCGCACGAAGGCCGAGAGCCGCCTGGGTCTGTAGACTATTTACCAGGCATTGGCGCACACCCACGACACTTTTACCATGCGACGTCTCCCACGTCCCGAGCTGCACCCCACGCGCGAAGCGAGCGACCGCGCCCAGGCGGCCGAGGCCCTGGGTGCTTTGGACGCGACCAAGGACAACCCGGACTATAATAAAATCACGCTGTGGATGCAGCCGATCGACCGGTACGTGCACGCGCGCGACGCCCCGATTGGGCGCGACGACGCCGAGTGCTACCGCTGGGTCGACGGGAAAGACACGTACACCACGAACTTCAACGGCGACCAAATGCTGGTGGCCTCGGCCGCGGCGCGCGCCCTGGTGCGTCACGCCAAGCACTTTTTGGGTCTGGGCAAGTTGCCCAGCACTAAAGACGGCGCGAACCAAGCGCACGCGCTCGCCAAGCGCGCCCAGATGCTGGCCGAGGCCGCCCAGGCCGCGCTGCGGCAGAAGCTGTTCGCGCCGCGGTCGCTGCCCCCCGTCGTGGGCCGCCGCGCCGCCGTCACCGCCACGGCGCTGGACGCCGCCGGGGTCGCCGATCTTGCCGTCGTGGCCAAGCAGAGCCGCGCCATCTTCAGCTCCCAGGGCACCCCGGCCGCGCCCGGCACGCGGCTGCAGGCGCTGCTGCGCGTCGCCACCTCGTCGGCCGTGCGGTCGCTCGCGGCGGCCCGCCTGGCCGACCCGTGGCCCGAGTGCTCCCAGATGGGGCCGCGCGAGCTGGCGGCCCAGTGCGGCACCGCGCTGGCCTACAGGTCGGCCATCGCCGCCGCCATGGCGCGCGCGCACGACGGCGACGGCGCGGTCGGGCACCAGGTGTACTGCCTGAAGCAAACCAGCAGCCTGGGCGACTGGCTCCTGAGCGCGCAGGACCGGCAGATGTGCCAGAACGCCATGGACGCCGCGTGGATGCGCAACGGACTGCGGCTGGAGCCCGAGCTGCCGCCGCCATCGTGCGCGCTGGGCAGCGCCGCCAGCGTGGCCGTCATGCCGCGGTCCGTGGCCCAGCGCGACGCCCCGGCGTGGGCGCAGTTGGCAATCAGTTAACACCGGCGCAACAGCCGAGCCGCACCGAGATCCCCGGCCACGTTCCCAGCGTCCCCGTCCGCGTGCGGCACCGGCTGCTGGTGCTGGGCCGGCACGGCGCCAACCAGGAGCGCGTGGCCCTGGCGCTGCTAGGCCGCAACGCCGCCGTTGCCTGCCGGCTTGGAGGCGCACGTTCGGCGCTGCACGGTCTTCGGTCAGCCACCGTGGTTCCCGACGGGTGGGGCGACGCGCGCCTGGAGGTCATCGAGGCGCCGCCGCTGACCACCGCTAGCATTAACTCGCACGCCTACGAGCTGGTGGCCTCGGTGCTGAAAGAGTACGCGTCCAGCACGACGGTTGTGTTCTGCGTCAACGGCGGTGACAACCAGTCGCGCGTGCGACCAAACCGCTTCCTGGACAGACTGCAGGCCGGCGTCGGGCGGACGGTGCGCGCCGTCATAGCCGTGACGGGGTGCACCCTGGCGCTGGACACGCTTGTGGACCTGGCAATGCGCGGTTCTAGGCCCGTTGTCATGCAGGCGCTGCAGGCCGACCCGGGCGTCATTATGAGCGCTTGCGGGCTTTGATGGATCAGGACGTCCCGAACAACCCGGCAGTGCCGGGTCGCATGCCTGGGGTCGACATGCGCCCCGTACACCAGATGTGGGACGTGCACTGGTCGATCGTGAAGCAGCACATGGATGCCGTGCGTGCGGCGGCGGCTGCAAATTCGGACAGCACGAGCTCGGCCTCGTCGTAGTTAAAGTCAATACACGCGTTTGCTTTATTATTTTGCATCACGTGCGGATGAACACAGCAATCACCGGCAGCGCGTCGTTGCCACCAAACGTCGTGTGCGCCGACTTGGCCGCACCTTGGGACGGCGAGAACGCGCGCGGCACGTGCTCGTAGACAAAGCCCACGTCCATCACGCGCCGCAGCGTCTCGTCCGGTTCCAGCAGCTCGTCCCCGATGTTGGCGCCGTCGCGGCACACCACCGCCTTGCACTGCAGGATCACCTGGGTGGGCTCGTTGTTCTCCATGGTTTCCTGAGCTCTAATGGCCTGGGCTACCTGGTTGCACGCCGACTTGGCAAAGTGGTTGCGCCGCATGTAGCGCAGCTGGGCCTGCATCTGCTGCAGTGTCTTGCTGCGGTCGGCCTGGCGCGAGCGGTGGGGGTCGGTCGGGCGCTCGACCTTGATGTGCGAGCCCTTGGCCGGCACCTCGACCAGCAGGAACGCCAGCCGGTCGCCCTGCCGCGCCGTAGGCCACAGGTTGCGCACGCGCGACGCGCCGCGGCAATCAAAGTTAATCAGCCGCCGGTAGGCCGAGGATCGCTCCGGGTGCGCGCCACGGCCGGCCCCGCCCGACAGCTGCTCGTCGTTGCGGTTCGTGCCCAAGAAGCACAGATTGGCCGCCAGCTCGTCCATGGCGGCGTTCGCCGCGGCCTCGCCATCCTTATCGCGCTTCTCGAAGACGTGCTTGGCCAGGAAGGTGTTCAGCAGCGGCAGGTTCATCAGTCGGTAGCTCTGGTGGCTGTTGCTGACGCCGCGCGCCACGTCCTTGGCGCTGCAGTCAATAAACAGCGCGTCGAACGGCGCCAGGTGCTTCTCGTACCCTTCGCGCCACGGGCGTGCAAACAACGGGTAAGAACAAGTCGCATTACACATTGTTTCCTTCTTGGCTTGCGCCGGCGCGCCGCCGGGGCCTCCGACGCCCACGGGCTGCATCGGCGTGACCTGGCCCGGTGCGTTGCCGCCGGCCGGGGCAAACGGTGTTGTCTGGCCAGGCAGGCCCAGGCCTGACCCGGCCGCCATAGCGCGGGCGATCGAGGCGGACATGTTTATCGCCCGTGGTCTGGCACCAAACGTTTATACTGTTCGAAGACGCCGTGCCGCACGTCCGGCCACAATCCGGTCAATGGATGCGGCCATTGTCTACAATCTGCTGCGCGGTCCAGTTGCGGCCGAAGCTATTGAGGCTGTCACCGATCCAAGCTTTGCCGAGTGCTTGGCAGACGCCATGGGCTTGACAAACGCCGACACGCTGCCACCGGCCGCCCTTATGGCAGAGTGGGCCGTGCGCTGTGTCTACACGGACGGTTTTCACGGCACGATGTGGACGCAAGCAAAACACGACCATAGCGTGTACGAGCTGGTCGACGCGTGCCTCGGCGGCGTGCGCGATCCGTCTACCGTTGCGCGCTTTGTGCACGCGGCTGACACCTTTGTGACACAAGGGCGCCGCGTGCGGCCTGGTCTGTGGCCCGACGTCTATGTCAGGCACGCTCCGTGCACCCAAGACGACCAAGATATGAGCGCTGCTTTGCTGGTAAACCAAGACGACGACGAAAAAGGCTGTGAGAACACGCGTGACCAACAAAACAGGCGCGGACGGGCACTCGTGGCGCAGGCTAGGTTTGTACTGTCAGTTGGAACGGCTCGCCGGAACACTATAAACCATTCGGCGTGCATCAAACCGAACTCATCTAAAACATGTCCGAACTCGACCTTGGCCAACACGGAGATTTGAAGGTAAGCGATCTGGTGAACCGCGCGCAGCTTGATGTGGTGCGCAACGGCACAATCAAGACAGTTGCCGTCAAGGATCTGCTGCACAGCGTGCACACTGGCTCTGCGGCGCGCAATAAGGATGTCATCAACCCCGCCATGAGCGCTGACAGCTACCGCAAGCATCAGCAAGTGCGCATGCAAAAGCAAGCCAAGTTCCGCAGCGAGCAGCAGAAGTATTTGCAAAATGGAAACCTGCCAAGCTCCAATGATTTCTGGTGACCTTAACGATGCTGCTGCTCCAGGTTCGACTTGCTCGAATTCTCGCGCTGCGTTGCGCCCAGCAACTCGCGTCTGTCATCGTGAGACCACGGGTCCTTGGGTTTTGCCTTAGTGCCGCCCGCCATGTTTTGCATCGTGTCCGGGTTGACACCCACTGCGGCTGTGATCAGTCGGCAGTACGTGTCCCAGTCGATCACCTCCCTGTCGTACAGCATGCTGAGCTCCTGGTGGGACGCCTTTGATATCTCAACGAACTTGCACGTCATCAGGTTGTCCTGCAGGTCGTCAACCTTGCGCTTGCGGCGCATCACCTTGCCCGATCGCTGCATGCCCAGCACGAACGTCAGCGCCTGCGCAATCTGCTTGCCGTACAGTTGTGTTGCGCGCACGATAACGCAGTGCATCATGTGCGACGTGTCTTTGTGCGCGCCCTGGTCGTGCATCGCAAACGCCCGGGGCACGCCCAGCGTTGCCATGATGTTGTTGTCAATAAATCTTAGTTTTTCGACCAGGTCGTCCGCCGAGTGCGCCTCGGGGCCGCGCGCCACCTTTGTGCCGGCAGGCAGCGGTGCCAATCCCGACATGGCCGTTGCCGCGAGCGAGGCGCGCTCTGCGTCGTCGCCTGACGCACGCCCGTGCGCAGTGTCCACGTAGGCCTGAAACGTCTTGTTCTGCTCCGCCAGCTGCTGCATGTCGTTCTGATTCATCTCATACGTCGTCGCCGCGCTGCGCTCTAGCGTCTCCGCGTCCGCATAGTAGCCGTAGCTTGTCTCGTTGCTTAGGCTGTCGGGCTTGGTCTTCTCGCTCTCCAGGAACGCCGTGGGCTGCGACCGCAAACGCTCGGAGCGAAGCGCAGTCTGCAGGTGCTCAACATAGGTCAGCACAGAGCCTTCTACCGACACCATCTTGCTGCGAAACTGGCCTGTCACCGGGTGCGGCGCAGCGTCGCCGAAGCAGTCGCACACGAACACGTTGGCCACGGGCGAAGCCTTGTCCGTGCCCGACAGCGCCGACTCGATCACCCAGCTGCGCCGGTATCCGCGCGTCTCGTCCAGCACCGAGCTCACCGTGACCGCCGACCACGGCACGATGACCGGCGCTTCGTCCTCGGTTTGCGGCACGTGGACCAGTGCCATGCCCAGAGCCATGCCCTGTCGCAGGAGACCGGGCACAAGGTCGCGCTTGTACCGCTGCAGCATGTTCTGCTGCTGCTGGGTGGGGCGCACGTACTTGCTGCCGGCGGTGTTACCCGACGTCAGCGCCATCTGGAAGTCGTCCAAGTAGCTCTCGAGCACTTGTACAGCTGTCTTGATGCAAGGGAAGTTCATAAGCTTGATCAGCTGGTTCCCCCGGTTCTGGGAGATGCGCACAGTGCGAACACCGGGCTTGGCGTCGGGTGCGGACGCCGCGCTTAGCATGGTGCGCAATTTGGCAAATATACACCGTGCGCGACGTGCGGTGGGTTATACTGTGTAATTTTAATCAACGTAATCCTGGGGGTAGGTGCGGTCGTTGTCGTCGCCGTGGCCGTAGCGCTGTGTGAAGACGGCGCGACCGCCGTCCGCGTCAACCAGTCCCAGCAGAGACACCAAGCCTTTCGCACTTTCCAGGCGCTTCGACAGATTGGCGCACTCGACCGGGCGCGACACGTGGCGCGTCTTGTGCTGGCGGTCGCTGCTGATAGTCTCGGCGGCGGCGCCACCCGCGCTTGATCCCAGCAGGTGCGCGTGCGATTGCGGCAGAAACGCCAGCTGCATTGTGTAAGGCTCAAAGGGCGGCATGTCGATGCACTGCATCAGGTGCGACACGCCGTGCACCCCCAGCATTGTCATGGCGCGCGCGTGCGTCGGGCCGCACTGGAACGACGACAGGATGGACACGGGGTCGGTTACCGCGTCTTTCTTGCCGACGCACGGCTGCAGCGCCTCGGCCAGCACCCAGCACGGGTCCTTGAAGACCTTGCGGCGCTGCCGGCGCGCGCCGTTGCCGGGAATTGGCGAGCAGCCAAACGCAGCGGTCATGTCCAAGGTGTACGCCGGCGACAGCAGGTCGGCCTGGGCCAGCCCATGCAGCACCGAGGCAACGCGCTCGGCCGTGACCGACCCCAGGCTGGCCACCTCCTCGATAAAGTTCTTGCGCTTCGTGCGGTAGCCGCCGCCAGCCCCAGGATTTCCGTTGGCGCCGCTGGCCCCGGCCCCCAGGCACGCCAGCGTGACGTAGCCCGGGTCCGTTGGGTTTGGCTCCAGGTCGCCGTTCGCCAGGGCCATGATGACGCGCGTCTGGTCGGTTGACAGCAGCTCGTGCTGGAGGAGCCCCAGCGCCGCCACGCCGTGCTCGGTCGTCGTGACCAGCAGCGCCTGGATGGCCTGGCGCTGGAGACGGTCGGCCGGGTTGATGCACTGGCCGGCAAACGGGCTGTCCGGCAAACAAAACAGTGTAGCGATGCAGTCAATCACGCACAAGTGCGCCGCCACCTGGATGCACCGGTCCAGCGCGCGCGCCGACGCCACGCGGCCCGGCATCTTCGAGTACGACTCCAGCACCGCCGACGCAGCGCCTAGATCGATTGGCTGGATGGCGTCCACCGCCAGCAGCCGGCTGACCACGGCGCACCGCTTGAACATGTCGTTGGCCACCGTGCGCGTCTGCGTCCGGCCCTGGCGCACGGCCGGGTCCGAGCCGGCCCCGAGCGACGCCCGGAATATGCCCTGGACGGTCTTGTGCTTTTCGCGCGTGCGCTTGCTGCTGGGGGTAATGACCGTGAAGCGGCTGATCAGCCCGGCGTCCAGCGTGCTGGCACTGAGCTCGTTGGTGCTGCACACGAACGAGCCCTGCAGGCGAGATGTGGCAATCACTTGCGTGCGCTTGCCTTCGACCATCAGGCACTGCTCGACAACCACCTTGTGCTCGGTCAGGATTTGCTTTCGCTGGGCCACCGTGTCGTCGTCGGCGGTGTTGCTGCCCCGGCCTTCCGCGTCGGACCACTGGCTGCGGCTGGTCTCGTCCTCCAGGATGAAGCGGCTGCCCTGGTCGGCCGAGTACTGAAAGGCCGACTTGGTGCGCTTCACGGCGCTGGACACAAGGCCACGGGGCAAGATGTCGGTCGCCACCGAGCACGCGAACGACTTGCTGCTGCTGGGCGGGCCGGCAAAAAGAATGTTCAGGTGCAAGTCACCGGGCCGGCACTCGCGGAAGCAGTCCAGCCCGGCGACAAACAGCAGCAGGATCTGGCTGTGGCACGAGTGCACGAAGTAGTAGCTCTCGAGTGAGGCACACAGGCTGGCCACCCACGTCGCCAAGGGCGACAGCGACGCGTCGACGCACGGCAGCCGCCAGTCCGTCAGGCCGTCGCGGTGCGACAGCACCCCCAGCTCGGACGCCGGCACCGAGGTGGCAATCGGCGGCACCTCGGAGCACATCAGCGCCGACACCTCCTGGGCGGCCCACGCGCAATAGGCCGGCTCGTCGCTCGACATCTTGTGCCGCTGCGCCCGGGCCGTCACCATGACCCGCTCCCACAGGCTCAGGTCGTCCGTGTCGGCCGCGCCGCTCGTGGCCCGCGGCGTCGACGCGATGCGCCTGAGCGTGGCGTCGCGCTCGGGGTCGTCGGCGTCGCGCAACGGGTAGTCGGGCGCCATCTGCACCAGCTGGTACGGCACGGTGTACTTGGACCACAGCGTGCGAGGCTCCAGGTTGTCGAACCCCACTGTGATGTGCGTGTCGCACGGTGCGGCGCAGCCGGCGTCCGTTGATGCCGGGGTCCACGCGAACGGGTTCATCACCGAGGACGCGGCCTGCAGGCCGACGCTGGCCAGCAGGGCCTGCAGCACCGCCGTGTTCGGCACCAGGTCGCACGGCTGGAACGGGGCGGTCACCACGCCGTCGCGAGCCGTGCCCAGCAAAGTCTTTGCGTCCGACTTGATGACGTCTTGCACGGCCGTGGTGGCGGCCTGCATCAGGGCGTCGACCCGGTCATCGTCGCCGTCGTCCACGCGCGTCTGCAGCTCCAAGCTGAAGGCCGTGCACCGCATCGGCTGCGTGGCGCACTGGCTGAAGCCGACGACGCAACGGACAAAACGATCGTCGATGGTGTCGCCGCCCGACGCGCACATGCGGTAGGCCACCGCGCCAAACAAGCGCATGATCGCCCGGAACGCCGCCGACCGCGACATGTCTTCCCGGAACAACTGGTGCATCCAACGAGCCTGGGGGTTGAACAGCTCGGGCGCGTGCGTCGCAATCCGCAAGCTCGGGCCCGACCACGAGCCGGCGCCTGTGCCACCGGCGGACTGGTCCCACCACGTGCGGCCCCAGTGCTGCTGCTGGGCGTCCGCGTCGGACATTGGGAAGCCAAGCAAAAGTCACTCGGTCGATGTGTCCTTAAGATATATAGGCTCTAGACCATCACGGTCTCGACGGCGTCGACACCGCGGCGTTTCCTGGCCACCAGCATGACCTGCGCCAGGGCTATGGCGCACGCCGCCGGCAGCGGAGCCACGACCGCGTGTGCCAGATTGTAAGCGTTCAGGGCGTGCGACGCGTCGCGGTGGGCGAACATGATGCCGCACAGCAGCACCAGGCGGACGAGAGATTGCCACGGCTCCGGACGCGCCGGCGCAACGGCCGCCATGATGACGGCCACCGCGTCGGCAGACGGCAGCGGCAACGACGACGCATCCAGCAGCAGCGCCATGCCGGCCGACACAAACGTCGCCACCCAGTTGCCGGCGCTAGGGAATTCAGCCGCGTTCATGCACCCCAGCAGCGCCGTGCCCACCGTGCGCTGCAGCAGAGAGACGGCGTCGCGGTGGTTGTCGCACAGATCGGTCACGGCCACAACAACCATAGCTGGCGCCAGCACCACGGGGGCCTCGTCGCCAAACAGCAAGAACACGTACAGCACGCACGACACCAAGACGGCCGACGCGCGGCACAGCCACTGCATCAAGGATCGAGAATCGCACACGCCGTATCCCAGCGCGTAAGATGCGGCCAGCAGGACGTCGCCAGTAACATTCACAGTCATTTTCGGAACAATGGCAAACAAGCAGTGGTGCGGGTGCTGTGGGTTTTGGTGGAACGGTTGTGAGCCCATCAGCTACGTCGATGAGGACATTGGCGGTCGCACCCCGGACTGGGGCCGGCACGGCAACCACCCCAGCAGCGACTTGGACGCCGAACACATGCTGTTTTGCTGCGCTGCCGACGGCGGCACCATCATCACAAGTCAGCCCTGTAGCGCCGACGACACCGCGAGCACGACGCCACCGCCTCTTCGGCCTCGTCCCCGGACCGCAGCTGCTGCATGGTGATTGTGACGGTGCCGACCGCGCCGCACCGGCGGCACGGGGGCGACAGGGACGGCGCCTTGGGACGCCACCGGGCCCGGATGGTGGCAACGTCGACGCCTTCCACCAGGGCCTGCGCCGCCGCGTCCAGGTCGGTGGCGCCGGGTTGCCCCGCTGCTAGGGCCGCTCTCAGGTCGGAGATCTCACTCATTGATTGACGTGCTGTGAATAAAGTGAAGTCCCGGCAGGGTGCGTGGGGGCGGGCGGGGGCTGGGCGGCGGGCTGGCCGCGCTGCTGATGCTTGTTTCTGGCAAGGTGTCGTTGCGAGGCGACGCCGCGTTCACCGGGTTGTACTGAAAGCTTTTCTGCCTGGCGTGGGCTGGCCTCGACGTCAATGGCGGTGGATGCCGCGCGATGCCCAAGCAGCACCACATCAGGCACCACATGCTGATGAGAGCCGACGGCACCAGGATGCCCAGAACCCAGGCCCCGGACATGGCGGACGGGGTGTGGCACCCGAGTCAAAAACTAAAATTGTATGATGGGGTCGTCGGGGTGTCGCAACGCGCGGCGCCTGCTTGATTGCACCATGAGTCGTCGCCGGCGAGGCGCGCTGCGCCATTTCTGCCACGCCGCGCGGCACACCAGCCGCGCCAGGGCAACGGGGGCCGGCCGGGGCAGGCCCGGGCGGCGGCAGGTCTGGCGCACGGCGCGAAGATCGTGCCATGTAAGGTAGCTGGCGACGTGGCGCTCCAGGTCGTCGGCCATTGTGGTGTGTCGGCCGCGCGCCACATTCCCGTTTATAATGTCGAGACCACCCCTGTGTCCGTACCGGCGCGAGGCCGCGATCTGGCTGCAGTCCGGCACCCCCAAGGCCCAGGCCCAGCACTGGGTGAAGACCAGGCTGTGCGCCGGGGTGGTCGGGCGGTGCCTGGATGTGACGGTTGACGGTGGCCAGCCTGCCACGGTGTACGACATCCAGCAGGAGAGAGAGCTGAAAGCGCTGTGCGTGCGGTGGAGGTCCGGTGGTGACGGGGTGATGGTGGTGGACGGGTACGAGTTCGAGGTGTTCGGGGACGGTGGCGGTGGGGGGTGACGCGAGCAGTATAAACGAGAGCGGTGCGACAATTTGTTGCAAACAATGGCCAGCACAACCGTAGCACCGACTACAGGCACAGACGAAAATTGTGCTGGTATGCCGTGTGCGCTGCATTACATCATAGTTCATTCACATGGATTTGCCGCTATTTATTTCATCTTTTACGTCCTGTTGAACTTTAAACTAATCTTGAAGAATGATAACGCCAAAAGAATCAATGGTTTGAAAATCATGTCGTACTTCTTTTTTATTGCGTACATAGCCTGGGTTATAGAATTTCTTATTCTTTTTGTCAACTTTTGGTTTCCCAGTTATTTCTTACCATGGGACTCGGAAGGAGAAGTTGCAAAAAGTGGCCGACGTCTGCTAAACACGTGGCCGTGTTGCACTAATTTTGATCAGATCGAACAAGTGGCAAATTCTAGTGCCAACACGGATATAGAAATAGGAAGCCAACAGGAAAAAGCCCGAAATCCGCTAGAAATTGCAAAAGGTCAGAAAATTACACTTCAAACCACAAATGGTGACACGATTAACGTCGTGACGGCACTGCGCATGTAACGCCGCCAAAGTCACCCCACCACCAGCACCTGGTCGCACACCAGCTCCAGCACAATGCCCACACCCCCACTCACGGCCGGCGGCAGCGGGTTGACCTTGCTGCGCACCTCCAGCAGCAGGCGCGCCAAGTAGTCGTGCGCCGGCACCTGGGTCTCCGGGATGGACATCCAGGTATGGGGCGACCGAAAGCTGACGCCGGCCGCCCCCAGGGCCACGGCCGTGCACGCCGGGTCGTGCTGGACCTGCATGCCGGTCTGATTTTCAACGGCGGTCACATAGTGCCGCACCACGCCCGGCTCCACGTAGCTTACCGCCAGAGCTCCCGTCGACTGAGCGGTGACCGTGGCCGACACTGTGATGGGCTGGGTAATGACCACCCGGCGGTCCGTCGCACCGGCCTTCTTTGGCGCGTTCCCCAGCACCAGGGCCTGGCGCGTGCCGGCCTGGCTGGCCGGCGTCAACTGCCAGAACCCCGACCGCAGCTTGCGGCGCATGGCGTGGACGTCGTCAGTGGCCATTGTGTCCAGCACGGTGTATAACCCGGTAAACACCAGGCCCACGCGAAGCCCGAATGTCGGTCATGTCCGTCACGCACGACACCGTGACCGACACCTCGCCGGCGTGCTTCGCCGCCAAGGTGCGCACTTTAAGGACCATGCTTTATGAAGACGCGCCGCCGCCGATGCCCCAGGCGGTTGCGGCAACCTTTGTGGGCCAAGATGGTGACAGCGACGTGGCGCACGATGCACACCAGCCCACGGCGCCGGCACACGGCGGATTTGTGCTGGCAAACGCGCGAGACGACCTGGTGGCCATCGCCAACGACCTGGGAGTCGCGTCCGGAAGTGGAAAAAACGTTGTTTACGATGACGATCCCCGTGTCACCGTCAAGCTGCGCAGCCTGCTTGACAACATCTCTGTCACCCTGCAGGGCAGGTCGCTGCCCGTGTTGGAGCAAGAGACATGTGAGAACGAAGACGGCACAAACACGACAACGCTGGCTAGCCTGTGCCAGCACGCGGACGACCTGATTGCGGGCATTAAAGGCAACGCTCGCGAAAGTGGGGGTGGGTGTGTTGTGCAATAATTAAAGCTTTATTCAAAATTTTTGACAGGCATGGTGTACCTGAGCTTGTTGTAGAAAGATGACCACGTCTTGACGATGTAAACAACTTTTGCATTGTCGGTTTTTTGTGCGTCGTTTTCTTCGATCAGAACTACGTGCGTCAAGTGGACCTGACATATGCGGTGTTTTAGCGGCTCGGCAGTGCTTTTGTCGGTGTCAATGTTGACAACCGTACCGACTTTGCCATAGCCCTGCATCATGACCAGGGTGCCGCACAGGGCGTCGTTCACGATGTCTCTGAGACCAAAACCAATGCCGACAGACAAACTTTGTATCAAATCGGCGGTGTAATCGCCGCCAACCGCCAACCGGCACGCCACGACGAAGATCCCCATCATTACCAGGGCCGACAGCATCTCCACGTGCCACTGCACCATGAGCGACGTCTCTATGTCGGCGTGTTGACCCCGTTTTCGTTCGAAGTTTTCTATCGTTTTCTTGACATCCTTGCGCCGCGAAGACGTTATCTGCCGGTAGGACAGCGCTACGTGCGACACCACCTGGGTGGCCACGCCAATGACCGCGATGCCGCACGAGAAGCGAAGGACGATCTCTAGCACGCCGGAGATGCGCGCCCCGATTATGGTGCCGATGGTCATAAAAAATGGTTCACAAACTCTAGCGTTTATTAGTATATAGTGCTCAGTGTTGCAGGTCCAAGACGAAGTTTGAGGTGCGTCACTGTGGGTGTTGGTGCGTTTACAGGGCTTTCTTCAGGCAGGTTGTCGCGATTGTGGCCATCGTTGATCTCATTGTTGTATTGCGGTGGCACTACTAGTCTGGGCCGTTCAAGCGGGTTGGGTGGGGGGGGGCGGGGGGGGGGTTGGCA
>MDTA01186727.1_pt1 | contig 34260 bp, 34 predicted proteins | sample 811151 | NCBI WGS metagenome assembly MDTA01 (sample SAMN05326648, study PRJNA326480) | marine metagenome | isolation source: seawater | place: Indian Ocean: South | collected 2010
CAAGACATTTTGGGAAATCTGTACATGCTAAAGATGCATAGTTGGTGCTTGTCCACCCTCCCAAAAGAATCTGGAGAATCAGGATAAACCAAGTAATAGAGATAAGTAGTAAAATAGTTTTAGGTGGTCTATGAGAAGACAATGTGAAATTCATATACTTTAAACCATTCATAAAAAGTAATGTCGCAGTAAGCATACCGAAAAATAAGTGTGTGGTAACCACAGTTGGTTTTACTAGCATTGTAACAGTTAGCATACCCATAATTGCTTGAATAATTATTAATATTGAAATTGAAACAGGTAGAAGATAATTTTGTCTAGAAAACTTTATTGCAAGAAAAGTAATAAGAAACACATATAATCCAAGGACACCAGCCATATATCTGTGTAACATTTCTCTCCATGCCTTACCTACATCAATATCGGCATCAGGATAATATTCTTTTGCTCTTGAGAGTTCTTCAGCAGTATCTGGAGTAGTTAATAATCCATAACATCCAGGCCAATCGGGACAACCAAGACCAGCATCAGTTAGTCTAACCCATGCTCCAAGTGAAATAACTATCAATGTAAAAAATGAGCCTATAAAACTCAAAATCCCTATTTTTCTATCATCCATAATCTATATCTTTGAATATTTTAAAAGTTTCTTCAAATCCTTAAGTAACATCTTTCCATTGAAATTACTGTCATAGCCAAGTATCAGTCTGCCGAATGGATCAACTATGAATATTGATTCCTCCATATCAGCAAGAATATTATAGAGGTTTTCTGATGTGTCTAAAACAACAACTTTTGGATAGTTTTTTAAGTATTCAAGACGATCATTACTTTTGTTCGATTTAAGAGCATGTCTTTGAATTCTATTCATATCTTTACCTAGTGCAATGTTTATTTGCCTTAGCATATATGTTGTATCTTCGCAGCTTGCCTCACACTTATTAGGTAAAACTTGTAACAGGACCCAGTATTCTGTTTCTCTAGTATTATTATCTCTAATAAAGATTTCTCTATCGAGAAAATTACCATAGTTTGTTGTACCTATACTTTGTGTTACATTTGATTGATAAAAATACATAGCAAAAAAGAAAGGTAATATAAATACTAAAACAATTAATATAAATTTAAATTTATTCATTTTCTCGCCTATTTAGAAGTATTAAAAATATCACACCTATAACAGAAAAAAGAAACCATTGCCCAGCATACATGTAATGCTTTAAATGCGACTTCTCATCATTTATATTTTGGTTAACATAAGAATATTTAGTACCCCCTTCTAATATTAAGATGTACGGATGAACTTTCTTCTTTAGGACACTGGATATTTCCGAAATATCTATATTCTGAATTACATATGGTTTAGATTTAGTCATATTTTGATCAGACAATTCTAATAATTTTGATGGGTAGTATACATAACCCGATAGTGTTACAAGCTCTCCAGTCCCTGTTATTGAAGGAAATTTTTGTCTTGAATAATTTTCTACCCAACCTCTATTGATTAAAAGAATTTTATCATCTATTAATAATGGGTGAATTACATGATAACCAGCTATGCGGTTATGTACTATATTATCTAAGAGAAAATATGTTTCATTGAAATAACCCGTGGCAAATATATTTGTGAATCTATTTGGTTGAGATTTAATAGATAGAACATTGATTGGTGCTAATTCTTTTTGAATATTGAAATCATTTTGAATAGACAGTTTCTGCTCAGCTCTATCAATTTGCCAAAGACATAACTTGATGCAAGTGCCAATTAAAATTATAAGTACTAAGTTTTTGGTGATTTTAATCATAGTAATGTTAACATTGTTAAATGTTCAAATTCATAATAATAATCCTATTGATATTAATTATATACAATCTTGTTATGGGGTTTGTATATATTATGAAAGATAGATCTACATCCAGTAGAGGTTTCACGTCCCTAAAGGCCAGAATTATTCTTTCATTATTATTATTTATAATGTTAATCATTGGCTATTACATGGATATGATTAAGCCAAACAGTTTCTAGCTTATAACCAGTATACAAAAACGAAAAGGCCGAGCCAGACAACATCAACGAAGTGCCAATACCAAGCTACCGCCTCAAACCCAAAATGATTTTCTTTAGAAAAGTGTCCTCTCATACACCTAAACATAATAACTGTTAGCATAATCGCTCCAAGCGTAACATGAAAACCATGAAACCCAGTCAACATATAAAAAGTTGATCCATAGATGCCAGAGGTCAGTTTTAAATTCAAGTCACCATATGCATGTGAATATTCATAAGCTTGAAATCCAACGAAAATAAAGCCAAGGAAAACTGTAGCAAATAATCCCCATATCAATTTATTTCTGTTACCTTCTTTGAGGCCATGATGCGCCCATGTGACAGTTAGTCCGCTCGTAAGAAGAATGAGAGTATTTATAGCAGGAATTCCAGCTGCTTTCATAACAACAAAATCACCACCATAGTTTGCTGGTCCATTTGAAGGCCATATATTTTCAAAAGATGGCCATAATTCTTGATTCGTAGAAACACCGCTACCTTCACCGCCTAACCATGGAAGAGATAGCTCACGAGCATAGTAAAGTGCTCCAAAAAAAGCAGCAAAAAACATTACTTCTGAAAATATAAACCATGCCATACCCCATCTAAATGACATGTCTACTTGGGCATCATACATTCCTGCTTCGCTTTCATTAACTACATATGAGAACCATCCATAAACTATTAAAAGCAGTAATGCTAACCCGGTGAAAGTTAATGTAAGATTAGACTCATCATTTAGATAATTAGCTAATCCTGTAAACATTATTATAAGCGCTAAAGTTGCTAGAAAAGGCCATTTTGTCTCATGTGGAACATAATATGATCCGCTCATAGTTTACTCATCTCCTTAAGGTTATCTGATATATCAAACATTGTATAAGACAACACAATATCTGTAGTATTCATCGGAATATCATCATCAATTATAAATTGAATTCCAAGATCTTTAGTTTCACCTGAATTAATAGTCTGTTGATTGAAACAAAAGCATTCGATTTTTTTAAAGTATTCAGCGTATTTCCCAGGCGCTACGCTTGGACTTGCCGTTGTTTGCATGAGCTTAGTAGAATTATTTTTAAGTACGTAATGAGTATTATACGGTTTTCCCACTTGCACGTGCATTTCTGTAACAGCGGGTTCAAAATAGAGTGGTGCAGCATTAGCAACATTTGAAATAAACTTAATTGTAACAAACCTATTTTCTTTTTGTATGTCGTTAGATGTATAAGCTTCAGTATTAGTTTTTCCATTTAATCCGGTTATTTCACAAAAAGTATCGTACAAAGGAACAAGGGCGTACGAAAATCCAAACATTGCAATTACAACGATGGATAAATTTAGTAGTGTTGATTTAACTCCCTTCATTAGTCAACCTTAGGTGGTTTATCAAATGAGTGATAAGGTGCGGGTGATGGTAATGTCCATTCCAATCCCTCAGCTCCTTCCCAAGCTTTATCCTCAGCTGTAACAGGCTGCTTAAGCGTTAAGAATAAAATGTATACAAATAGTAATTGAGATAATCCAAAACCAAAAGCACCAACTGAAGCGATCATATTAAAATCTGTAAACTGAACTGCGTAATCTGGGATTCTTCTTGGCATACCTGCTAAACCAACAAAATGCATTGGGAAGAAAGTTATGTTTACAAAGATAGTTGTCAACCAAAAGTGGAGTTTACCGAGTGACTCATTATACATCTTGCCTGTCCATTTAGGCATCCAATAATAAACAGCGGCTATAACAGCGAATATTGCGCCTGGTACAAGCACATAATGGAAATGTGCAACTACGAAATATGTATCGTGATATTGAAAATCTGCTGGAGTGATTGCAAGCATCAAGCCTGAGAACCCTCCTATAGTAAATAATATAATGAAAGCGAGTGAAAATAGCATAGGTGTTTCAAAAGTCATTGAACCTTTCCACATTGTTGCTACCCAATTAAATACCTTAACCCCTGTAGGTACCGCAATTAACATGGTAGTGAACATGAAGAAGATTTCCCCAGCAAGTGGCATTCCTACTGTAAACATATGGTGTGCCCATACAATAAATGATAACAGTGCAATAGACGCAGTTGCGTAGACCATAGAATCATATCCAAAGAGCTTCTTTCTTGAGAAAGCAGGTATAATTGTCGAAATTATTCCAAATGCAGGAAGAATTAGTATGTATACTTCTGGATGGCCAAAAAACCAAAATATGTGCTGGAATAATACAGGATCACCGCCACCAGCAGCAGTAAAAAAACTAGTTCCATAGAATCTGTCAGTTAACAGCATTGTTATTGCTCCAGCTAAAACTGGCATAGCAGCAATCAGTAGGAATGCAGTAATTAACCATGTCCAAACAAAAATAGGCATTTTCATAAGCGTCATACCTGGTGCTCGCATATTCAAAATTGTAGCAATCACATTAATAGCACCTAAAATCGAAGAAGCTCCTAAGAGGTGAAGAGAGAAAATGACAAACGGCATCGAATTACCGCCTTGCAAAGATAAAGGTGGATACAGAGTCCAGCCAGCTGCTGGACCACCACTAGGAAAAAATAGTGTGCTAATTAACATTGTGAAAGCAAATGGTAAGATCCAAAAACTCCAATTGTTCAGACGAGGTAAGGCCATATCAGGCGCACCAATCATCATAGGTATTTGCCAATTAGCTAGTCCTACAAAAGCTGGCATAAGAGCTCCAAAAATCATTATTAGAGCATGCATTGTAGTCATTTGGTTAAAGAAACCTGGTACAACTAACTGTAAACCAGGTTGAAAAAGCTCAGCTCTGATTATGAGAGCCATAAAACCACCTATAAAAAACATTAATAAACTAAACCATAAGTAAAGCGAACCAATATCTTTATGATTTGTTGTGGTTATCCATCTCATCAATCCAGATGGTTGATGGTGTTCCTCTTTTATGTGATCTATATTTGCACTCATTATTACTTCCTTATTCTTTTTTATCTGCTACGCGATTTTTTTGATTCAAAGATACCCACTTTACATACTCCTGTTTAGGCACAGCACGTACTACAATAGGCATAAATCCATGGTCTTTTCCACAAAGTTCGGTACATTGACCACGGTATACACCAGGTTTCTTTATATCTACCCAAAGTTCATTTATATATCCTGGAATGGCATCTTTTTTTCCAGTAATTTCTGGCACCCACCAAGCGTGGATGACATCACTTGCTGTTAAAAGTATTCTTACTTTTGTATTTGTTGGGAGAACGACTTCGTTATCAACATTTAATAGATAATTTTCAACTTTATTGACATCTATTGATGAGCCCAACTGCCTAGCTTCATTACTAGCATTATCTAATTTACTGAAGAATGATACATTATCCTCTACATAGTCATATTTCCACATCCATTGGTAACCTGTAACTTTTAAAGTTATCTCTGAATTCCTTGTGTCCTCCATCATGATTAATGTTTTAGTCGCCGGGACAGCCATCCCGACAAGAATTACAAAAGGAATTACTGTCCAGATTATTTCAACAGTTGTACTTTCATGAAACGATGCTGGTTTAGCTCCTTTGGATTTTCTATGGTGAAAAATTGAGTAGAACATTACTCCAAAAACAATGACGCCGATTACTACTGTTATATAGAATATAAGCATGTGTAGATCATAGGCTGCATTCGCAGTTGGTGAGACGCCTCTAGGCATATTGACTTCCCAGTCGGCTAGTGTTGCTAGAGGTGCTAACATAAATAATATAAATAGTGATATTTTTTTCATTCCCATTCCTTTCATCATGTTTATTGATCCTTCAATATCATTTTTTGCACCCTAATGTTATCAAAATATTAGTAGTTATGGAATTTCTAATTTAGTCTTTTTTTGCCTCTTTAATAGGAATAAAATTACTAGGATTTATAGGGTTTTTTTTAGATTTAATCGCATAACCATATATGATCTCATACGTCAGTTCGTAGGTTTTCTTCTGTGCATTATAGGTACTTGCTTTAATCATTTTATATTCGTTTTTTGATATAAATTGTCTTTTTGAATCATTTAAATCGATGTTTGTTCCCGTCTTTCTGAGAGAATTCATTAATGAATTGAAACTTGAAAATTCTAGGACTATTTCTTCGCTATCAACAACAGGATCTTCAAATAAAGATCGAAGTAAAAAATCACCATAGTGATGCATGTCTAAAAAACTATTTAATTTCAACTTATTAGATATCTCTAATGGACATCTTCTGAACTCTTTGAGCGTTTCAGGGCCAGCAACAGAAAATAATATCAGGCCTCCTGGTTTTAATAGACGAAGAAAATTAGAAAAAAAGAAATCATCAACGTTACACCAGTGAAACGTCAGGCTAGAGATAATAGTATCAAAAGATAATTGTTTGAATGGCAGTTGCTCAGCGTCAGCAACTATTTTTAATGCTAGATCTTTTTTAGCCTTATGAATATCAATCATATCAAGACAAATATCTGTAGAATAGATTTTAGAATATGGAATATTTTTTCCTAGAAGAATTGAAAGTTCACCAGTCCCAGAGCCTATATCTAGAATAGTATCTGGCGAGTGTTTTATAAGTGACAATCTTGATAGTAATCTTTGATTGACTTCTTTTTGAATATGAGAGTGCAAATCATATGTTGATGCATTTTTTGAGAAAGATTTAATTAGTGCAGGTTTCATAACATCGAACTGATAATTTTATATATTTCATCAGATAAGAAAAATGGATAGTGAGGTAAATCATTCATTTTATAAGTTTTGAATTTATTTTTATCTAATTGATCAAACATTACTAAATCATTTATTTCATCTTTTTGTGACTGAAGTATATATAAATTCTCATCATATTGAATGTTAAAATTTAATTTCTCTAAAATACGCAGATTAGATATAAGTGTTTCCATAGATGGTATTTTTTCATTTTTTAAGATTTTAATAAGTTGAGAATAATATTCTTTAGATAAGTTCCCTGCTGCTATAGAATCGAAAACAAATTTTTTTATATTTAATTCATAATTCTTTTCCAAAGATGATATTAAATCGCTAATGCTTCTTTTCTTAGGTGTAAAGAATGGATTAATAAGAAATATTCTAGCTAAGGATGCTTTATACAAACCCGAACTTAGAATTAACGATGCACCATATGAATAAGCAATAATAATTTCATTTTTTTTCATAGAATTAAGTATCATTCTTATCTTTTCCATATCGTCAAAAGGTGTCTCCTGAACAGCGTAGCCATTTAATGTTATTATTTCGTGTGAAGGAATGTTTTTAAACATAGATTTCAAATTTGACCAAATAAATGGACCAAATAACCAACCATGTATATACACTATCTTATTTATATTTTTCATATCACTAATTAGGATAATATAAAACGATGGTGTATGCTTAATTAATGAGCTTTGAAGACGTAAACTTTTATATCTTGATTGTTTTCTATCTAATTGGTTCTATCCCTTTCGCGCTATTAGTTCAAAAAATTCTTAAAACTAATGACCCTCGTATTTCAGGATCAAGAAACCCGGGTGCTACAAATATGTATAGGATTGCTGGACCAAAAGCTGGAGCTATTACTTTTCTTGGAGATTTCTTCAAAGGCTACTTCCCAATATTAATTGTAATAGACCAAGGTTTATCAATATCATATTTTTACTCATTCATAATTTTGTTTGGACATATGTTTTCTATTTTTAATAAATTTAAGGGTGGCAAGGGAGTTGCGACATCTTTTGGCTTTCTTTTTGCGATTGATCTAAATGCTGGATTTATAATGATCTTAATTTGGATAACAGTTTTTATACTAATGAGAATCTCCGGCTTATCTGCCATAGTCAGCTTTATGGTTTTGCCAGCAGTGATTTATTACACAGTAAGTACAGAATACTTATATTTATTGAGTATAGCTCATTCTCTAATAATACTTGTTAACCATAGAAAAAATATAAGAGAACTGTTATATAGTTAATGATGGGTTTGGTTTAATTGCTAGGTTAGAACTTTTACTGCTTTTAATATATTTTAGATACCCAGCATAGGCTATCATAACACCATTATCAGTACTGAACTTAACGTCAGGAAAATAAACATTATAGTCTTTCTCTTTAGAAAAGTTTTCACGGAGTTTTGTATTAGCGCTTACACCGCCAGTAACAACAATATTTTTAACATTTAATGATTGTGACGCTTTAGTTGTCTTGCATATTAGTACATCAATTATGGCCTCTTGTAATGCGGAAGAAATATTATTAATCTTATTATCGTCGAGAGTGTTTTCTTGAATTGTTTTGAGTGCATGCGTTTTTAGCCCGCTAAAACTAAAATTAAAATCATTACTTCTTATCATCGGTCTAGGAAAATCAAATTCATTTAGTGAAGATAATTCAGCTCTTTTCGATATTGAAGGACCGCCAGGGTAACCTAAACCTAATTTTCTAGCTATTTTATCGAAACATTCTCCTGCAGAATCATCTAGTGTAGCTCCTAAAGTTTGAATAAGAAACTGACTGTCTACTGAGGATAAAATCGTGTGTCCACCTGAAACTAAAAGTGATATAAACGGTGGTTTAAGATTATTTTCAGTTATCATTGGTGAATAAATATGAGCCTCTAAATGATTAACTTCAACAATAGGTATCTTATTTGTCCAGGCAAGAGATTTCGCAAGTCCTACTCCAGTAAGTAATGGGCCAAGTAGTCCAGGGCCATTTGTGAAGGCAATTAAATCTATATCATTCAGACTTAATGATGTCCGTTCGAATAGTATTTCAAGCAAAGGAATAAATTTTTTAACATGGTCTCTTGAAGCTAACTCGGGGACAATTCCTCCATATTTCTCGTGAATATCATGTTGCGAACTAGTTATATGCCCAATAATTGTACCATTCGAATCGATTATGGCTAATCCAGTGTCATCACATGATGATTCTATGCCTAGTATGTTCATGAGTGCATTATAAGTTAAAACTTGCTTTATAAACACAATCAAGTAATACTACGCTTAATTTAATTATTAGGAAGCTGTATGCCAAGTGTACAAGTAAGAGACAACGAGCCTTTTGAAATTGCATTAAGACGTTTTAAGCGTGGATGTGAAAAAGCTGGAATTTTAACAGAAACCCGCCGCAGGGAGTTTTATGAAAAGCCAACCGCAATGCGAAAAAGAAAAATAGCAGCTGCTACAAAAAGGTGTAAGAGAAAAGTAAGTATGGATGCACTAAGAAAAAAACCTCCATACAAAAAATTCTAGAATGTCTAAATCAACTATCAAAGATAGTATTCTCAAAGATCAAATAGCTTATCTAAAAAACGGCAACAAAGATGATTTATCCACGCTCAGGTTTGCTCTCTCATTTATAAATAAGGAAGAAAAAGAAAAGAAAACTGAATTGTCTGATTCTGATGTTATAAAAATTATTAAATCTATGATTAAAAGAAATAATGATTCTTTTGAACAATTTACAGCAGCAGGCAGAACAGAGTTAGCAGATAAAGAAAAAAAAGAAATGGATCTTTTAAGTGCGTACTTACCTGATGTTATGAGTGACAGTGAAACCGAGGAGATCGTTACTAAAACTTTAAAAAATTTAAATATTAAAAATATGAAAGAAATGGGAAAAGCAATGGGAGAAATCAAGAAAAACCATGGAGATAGTATTGATATGTCAATTGTAAGTAACTTAATAAAAAAGCATATCAGTACCCAGTAAATGGTCTTCGTAGCAAATATCGAAAAAAATTCCTAACTCTTGTATAATCCAGTTATGGATAAGAATCTACAGTTTTTAGAATTAAAGAGAATGGACCCACAAGTAATATCTCCCTCCAAAAGGAAGAAGAATTATAAAGAAATTTATGGCCACTACTCCAGTACAATTGCCTCTCAACAGTCAGGTAGATGTATAGAATGTGGGAACCCATATTGTGAATGGAAATGTCCAGTTCATAATTATATACCTCAGTGGCTAAAGCTAATTGCTGAAGACAAGCTTTTTGAAGCTGCTGATCTGTCTCACCAAACTAATTCTCTTCCTGAAATCTGTGGAAGAATATGTCCACAAGATAGATTATGTGAAGGCGCATGTACACTTAATGATGGCTTTGGCGCTATTACAATTGGAAGCATTGAGAAGTATATTACCGACGAAGCGCTGAGGCAGGGTTGGAAGCCAGACTTAACAAAAGTTGAAAAAAATTCATATAAAGTTGGGATAATTGGAGCTGGGCCCGCAGGCTTAGCTTGTGCAGATGTTCTAGTTCGAAATGGGTTTAATCCTGTAATCTACGATAAATATGAGGAGATTGGAGGTTTATTAACATTTGGAATACCACCCTTTAAGCTTGAAAAAGAGATTGTCATCAGAAGACGAAAATTACTAGAAGAAATGGGAGTGAAATTCATTTTAAATACAGAGATAGGCAAAGATATCAGTTTCAATAGATTTAGGAAAATGTTTGATGCAGTATTTTTAGGTATGGGTACGTACACTTATATGAAAGGTGGTTTTCCTGGAGAAGGTCTAGAAAATGTCTATGATTCGTTGCCTTATTTGAATTCAAATATACGTCATATAATGAAATCTTCTAATAACGAATTTATTAATTTAAAAGATAAGACAGTTATGGTTTTAGGCGGAGGTGATACTGCCATGGATTGTAATAGAACTGCACTAAGACAAGGAGCAAAGAAAGTATACTGTGCTTATAGGAGAAATGAAATAAATATGCCTGGTTCAAAAAGAGAAGTTAAAAACTCTAAAGAAGAAGGTATAGAATTTTTATGGAATATGCAGCCTACAGAAATTATTGGTGATGAAAAAGTCAATGCTGTAAGATTTGTGAAAACTCAACTTAAGAAGACAGATATAAGAGGCCGAGAAATACCAGTAGTTGTACCTAATAGCGAAAAGGTAATTAAATGTGATGTAGTTATATTAGCCTTCGGATTTAGGCCAAATCCTCAAAACTGGTTTAGTGAAAATAAAATTGAAACTGATGAGATAGGGAGAGTAAAAATAAATTCAAAATCTAAATACTCTCACCAGACCCATAATCCAAAGATATTTTCAGGTGGAGATATGGTTAGGGGATCAGATTTAGTTGTTACAGCTGTCTTTGAGGGCCGTAATGCAGCTAAGGGTATAATAGATTATATAAACGATAAGAATAAATGAACTCATCAGAGCATCTGCTTTTAAAAAGTATATACCAGCAGAAAATCACAAGAACCCCGATATGGATTATGAGGCAAGCTGGTCGATATCTTCCAGAATATATTCAGACAAAAAATCAAGCTGGGGGGTTTATGGGATTAATAAGGAACCCTGATTTAGCATGTGAAGTTACTATGCAACCTCTAAAACGATATGAGTTAGATTCGGCAATTCTCTTTTCTGACATTCTTGTTGTTGCGGATCTAATAGATATGAATCTTAGATTTGAAGAAAAAAAAGGCCCTGTATTTGATCAACCAATTAGAACAGATAAAGATTTCAACAAATTACCAACAGAAATAGATATTGCTAAACTCTCATATGTTAATCAAACTATAATAAATATCAAAAGTGAGCTTAATAATAAATTACCATTAATTGGTTTTATAGGTAGTCCTTGGACTGTATCAACATATTTAATTGAGGGAAATTCAACCAAACAATTTGATTATGTATATGATTTACTAAAAAATAATCCAAATCTTTTATTGAAAATATTAGAAGTAATTACAAAAGCAAGTATTCAATATGTAAAAGAACAAATTAATAGCGGTGTAGATGCTATTATGATTTTTGATACATGGGGTAGTTTATTAGACCACAAAACTTATTATGATTTTTCATTGAAATATGTGAATGAAATCATTAATACAATTAAGAATAAAAATGTGCCAGTTATATATTACAGTAGAAGTAAATCAAATTTTGAATATCTTAAAAATCTAGATATTAATTGTATAGGATTAAGTTCTGAGAATAACTTGGGTGAAATATTTGAGTTTTTTGATAAAAAGGTTTCTGTTCAAGGTAATTTCGAAGTAACTTATTTGAAAGAGGATAAAATAACTATAAAAAAAGAAGTAATGCATACATTAAATAGCTTTCCTTACAAATCTGGACACATCTTTAATTTAGGTTCAGGAATAACTCCAGATATAGATCCGGATAAAGTTGCTTTTTTAATTGATTGTGTTCGTGAGTTGTCTAGTGAAAGATAAAGATAAAATATTTTTAATTGGATCTATGGGATCTGGTAAGTCATCTATAGGAAGACTACTAGCTAATGATATGGATTTTCAACATTTTGATATTGATCACATCATTGAAAAAAATAAAGGTTCAGCTATTCATGAAATCTTTGATAGTCTTGGAGAAGATTATTTTCGTGACATAGAGAGTGATACTCTAAAGCACTATGGAAATATGACTAAAGCAGTTATATCTACAGGTGGTGGATGTGTTATGAAAAATTCTAATCATGATGTCCTAAAAAAGGGACTTGTAGTTTATTTAAAAATATCTGTAAATGCACAATTTGATAGAATAAAGAATAGATCTCATCGACCTCTTTTCAAAAGTTCAGATTCCAAGTTGGTATTAGTTGATCTAGATAAAAAAAGAGGTCCAATATATGAGAATTTATCGGATATAATCATAGATGTCTCTAATCAAGATAAGAGAAGTATCATATTAGAAATAAATGAAAAATTAAAATAAGTTAATGAAAAAAGTTATTCTTCAAACATCCAACCAAAAGGTACCAATTATAATAGGTGAAAACTTAATTAATGCCTTTAATGTCAGCCGTTATGTCTCTGGTATGGATATTGTTATCATTTCTAATATAAAAGTTGCAAAAATATATTTACAAAAAGTAAAAAAACTCTTTAAAGGATATAGAGTAAAAACGCTAATTTTACCTGATGGTGAAAAATATAAAAATTTAAACTCATTAGTTAAAATTTATGATTTTTTAATAAAAAATAAATATGATCGAAAATTAACATTAGTTGCATTAGGCGGAGGTGTAATAGGTGATCTAGTAGCTTTTGCTGCTGATACATTCCTAAGAGGAGTATCTTTAATTCAAATTCCAACTACATTACTTGCGCAAGTTGATTCATCAATAGGTGGCAAATGTGGAATTAACCATTCTCTTGGAAAAAATTTGATTGGATCATTCAAGCATCCAAAATTAATACTAATAGATTCATATTTTCTCAACACCTTACCAAGCAGAGAGTTTGTAGCAGGAATGTCAGAAGTAATTAAATATGCTCTAATTAGAAATAGAAAATTTCATGATTATATTTGTAAATATCATTCTGAAATATATAGGCTTAACACAAAATGTCTGCTAAAAATTATTTATACATGTGCGCAAACTAAGGCAGAAATTGTAAAGCAAGATGAATTAGAAAGCGGCACAAGAGCGCTACTTAATTTTGGTCATACATTTGGTCATGCAATTGAAGCTTCAAAAAAATATCATGGCATTCTTCACGGGGAGGCAATTAGTATCGGTATGAATATTGCATCAGCTATTTCTGCAGATTTAGACTATTTATCACATGATGAATATTGTCATATAGAAGAGACTTTAAAGCTTCTTAAGTTACCAACGTTAGTACCAAGAGGAGTTAAATCTTCCGAATTAATAAAGCACATAAATCATGATAAAAAGAAAATTGATGGGAAGAATCGTCTAATACTACTAAAAAAGAAGGGGCAAGGCTTCATAAAAGAAGGTATAGAGACTAAATATCTCAAAGATATATCTAAAAACTTCATCTGTTAATTCCTAAATAAATATTTGTGTTAAAATGTCCTTAAGATGACAAATGGATACAAAATAAATAATTCACTCTATTCTCCTACTTTTGAGAGGGATAATTGTGGTTTTGGTCTTATAGCCAACATGGACGACAAACCATCAAACTGGGTAATACAAACTAGTATTGAAGCTCTTAACAGACTGAAGCATCGTGGCGCAGTGTCTGATGACGGAAAGTCAAGTGATGGCTGTGGTTTACTTATAAAAAAACCGAAGGATTTTTTTGAAGAATGCGCTTCGCAACTTAATGTTAAATTAGAAAAAAATTATGCTTTTGGTACTGTATTTCTTCCAAAAAATAAAAGCCAACACAAGAAGATAAAAGAAACATTCTATTTTCAAATAAAAAAATTAGGACTTAAAGTACTCGGCTGGAGAGTTGTCCCTATAGACAAAAAGGTTTGCGGCAAAGACGCTCTTGCATCGTTGCCAGATATACAGCAAATAATTGTCTCTGGGCCAGATAATATGCATGAAAATGAATTTGAAAAGAAATTGTATATTTCTAGATTACAAATTGAAAATATTTTATCAAATCAAAATGATCTTTATATCTGTAGCTTTTCTTCAAGAGTGATTTCTTATAAAGGTTTGATTGTCTCTGAAAATATCAGAAAATTTTATCCAGACCTTATTAATAAGAATATGAAAACTTCTATGTGTGTGTTCCATCAAAGATTTTCAACAAACACATTGCCACAGTGGAAACTAGCACAACCATTTAGACATTTAGCACACAATGGAGAAATCAATACTATACAAGGTAATCGACATTGGTATATGGCTAGACGAAATAAATTAGACATTGTAGATTTACCAGAACTCAAAGAAATGCATCCTGTTATATCTATGGACGATTCAGATTCATACACATTAGATAACATGCTTGAATATTTACTAATGGGTGATATGGGAATATTTAGAGCAATGAGAACATTGATACCACCTTCGTGGCAAAATGATAATAAAATTGACCATAAACTAAAAGCTTGTTTTGAATATCACTCAATGCATATGGAGCCATGGGATGGTCCTGCGGGGATAGTTTTAACAGACGGAAGATATGCAGCATGTGCTCTAGATAGAAATGGGTTGAGGCCAGCAAGATATGTGATTACAAAAGATAGACATATAACGTTAGCATCTGAAATAGGTGTTTATGATTATAAAGATGAAGATGTCCATCAGAAAGGTAGGTTGGCTCCAGGAGATATGTTGGCAGTAGACACACTAAACGGTGAGGTATTATTTTCGGAAGACATTAATAAAATTTTAAAAGATAGACACCCATATGATGAGTGGCTTAATAAAAACTCTCTAAACCTAAGTAAATTTAACGAGAGTAAGGAGAAACCTATAGGGCTTGATACTCATAATTTAAATTCTTATAAAAAATTTTATGGTGTTTCTATCGAAGAGGAAAAAGATGTGATCTTGCCACTCGCTAAACTAGGTTTGGAAGCAACAGGATCAATGGGGGACGATACTCCTATGCCTGTTTTATCAAAACAATCTAGATCTATATATGACTATTTTAGACAACAGTTTGCCCAAGTAACAAACCCGCCAATTGATTCACTTAGAGAGACTAGTGTTATGTCACTTGAGACTTGTTTAGGGGTTGAGAGAAATTTATTTGAAGAATCTTCAAAACATGCGGATAGATTGATCTTGAATTCGCCGATCCTAACAAGACAAGTTTTTGATAAACTGATAAATTTGAAAAATAAAACATTTAAAGCCGATAAACTAAGCTTACACTATGATCAGAATATAGATCTTGAAGAAGCAATTAATACATTGTGTGATCGTGCTTCTCGAAGTGTTAAGAAAGGTAATGTTCTATTGGTATTATCAGATATAGATCTTAATGACAAGCAGCTCACTGTTCCCTCGCCAATGGCAGTTGGTGCGATACATCACAGACTTATAAATGACGGAATTAGATGTGATTGTAATATTATTATAGAAACAGCCTCATCATGGAATTCACATCATTTTGCAGTACTTCTAGGTTATGGTGCCTCAGCAATTTATCCTTACTTAGCCTATGAAGTAATTAACAGTATATTAGACAAAAATAAAACCAATGATAAAAAATATTCTAATCATGTGGAAAACTATGTTAGAGGAATTAATAAAGGTTTACTCAAAATAATGTCAAAAATGGGTATATCATGTGTTTCTAGTTATAGGGGAGCGCAACTTTTTGAAATTATTGGTTTAAATACAAATATTATTAATCTTTGTTTCAAAAATAATGTCTCAAGAATTGAGGGTGCGAGCTTTAAAGATATCGAGAAAGATCTAAAAATAAATAAAGCATATTCTCTTAATTTATCAGAAGGCATTAAAAAAGGAGGTCTACTCAAATTTACAGCTCAAGGTGAGTACCATGACTATAATCCTGATGTTGTTAAGTCTCTTCAAGAGTGCGTTACAACAGGTGATTATGAAGATTACAAAAAATTTTCAGACATGGTTAATTCTAGAACACCAAGTTTTTTAAGAGATTTACTCAAATTAAAAAATAAAAAGCCAATATCTATAAGTAAAGTTGAGCCTATTAAAAAAATAATTAAAAGATTTGATACAGCGGGAATGTCACTAGGAGCACTGTCCCCAGAAGCTCATGAAGCGCTTGCGATTGCAATGAATACAATAGGAGGAAAATCAAATTCAGGTGAAGGAGGAGAAGATATTAAAAGATATAATTCTATAAAAACATCTAAAATTAAACAAGTAGCATCAGGTCGATTCGGTGTCACTCCACACTACTTGGTTAATGCAGACGTAATACAAATTAAAATAGCACAAGGTGCAAAACCAGGTGAAGGTGGGCAATTACCCGGTGATAAAGTAGATCAATATATTGCTAAACTGAGATATTCAGTACCCGGTGTAACGCTCATTTCTCCTCCACCACATCATGATATTTATAGTATAGAAGACTTAGCTCAGCTGATTTATGACTTAAAACAAGTTAATGACAAGGCCCTGATATCTGTCAAACTTGTTTCACAAAAAGGTGTAGGTACCATCGCGGCTGGAGTTACAAAAGCATACGCAGATTTGATAACAATCTCTGGTTATGATGGCGGAACGGGAGCAAGTCCATTAACTTCAGTAAAGTATGCCGGCTCACCATGGGAAATGGGTATAGTTGAAACACAGCAAACTTTAATGCTCAATAATTTAAGACATAAAGTAAGGATACAGACTGACGGAGGTTTAAAAACTGGCTTAGATGTAATTAAAGCAGCAATTCTTGGTGCTGAAAGTTATGGTTTTGGTACATCTGTGATGGTAGCGCTTGGATGTAAATATCTCAGAATTTGCCATCTAAATAATTGTGCGACTGGATTGGCAACACAAAATAAGATTTTAAGAATGAAGCATTTTTCTGGTAGTCCTGAAAGAGTAATAAATTATTTTAAATTCATAGCACGTGAAGTAAGAGAGATTATGGCTACACTGGGTGTAAAATCACTAGATGAATTGATAGGACAAACCTCGTTTTTGTCTGTAGATCAAGGTATAACACAAAAACATAAAGCTTTAAGTCTTAAAAAAATGCTCACAATTACTAATAATGCCTCTCCGAAGTTTTGTCAGCTTAAATTTAATAAACCATTCGATAAAGGAAATCTTGCAAGAAAAATTTTAAAGGACTCAAAGGATGCAATATCTAAAAGAAAGAGTTTATCTCTAAATTATAAAATAAAAAATTCAGACAGATCTATTGGGGCTAGTCTATCAGGCCACATTGCTAAGAAATATGGTAATAAGGGATTTGAAAAGACGCCAATCAAATTAAATTTAATCGGAACAGCTGGACAAAGTCTTGGGGTATGGAACGCTGGAGGTGTAGAAATATATTTAACAGGAGATGCAAATGACTATGTCGGGAAAGGGATGGCTAGCGGGAGAATAATAATCAAATCTTCAAAAGAGCTAAAAAAGCAAGCAGACAAAAATAGTATTATAGGTAACACATGTCTTTATGGAGCAACAGGTGGATATTTGTATGCAGAAGGAAAGGCGGGAGAACGGTTCGCTGTTCGAAATTCAGGTGCGATATCAGTCGTTGAAGGTGCAGGCGACCATTGCTGTGAATACATGACTGGCGGCTGCACAATTGTCCTAGGACAAGTAGGTAACAATTTCGGTGCAGGTATGACTGGAGGTGTAGCTTTTGTCTATGATGAATTTAATAACTTGAAAAAAAATATTAATCATAGCTCTGTCGAGTTTATTGAAATGAATTCAGTAGATAATCTCACAAGACAATACTTAGAAAAGATTCTTAGTGATTATGTAAAAGAAACAAAAAGCGTGAATGCAATTAATATATTAGAAAATATCTCCAAATTTATTAATAGATTCAAGCTTGTAAAACCAATTAATTCATCATTGGAAGATATCAAAAATAATACAATCAATAAAGTTGCCTGAAAATGAGTAATATTGATAGGGATTTTATTGATCAGGTGCTTGCATCAACAGATATAGTTGAAGTAATTAAAGATAAGGTTGATCTCAAAAAAAATGGTTCAAATTATAAAGGCCTCTGCCCTTTTCATAATGAAAAAACACCCTCATTTAATGTTTCTTCAACAAAGCAATTTTATCATTGTTTTGGGTGTGGCGCATCCGGTGATGCTATCAAATTCCTAACAGAGTATGAACACATAACATTTATAGAAGCTCTGAGTAAATTAGCTCAGCATGCTAATCTTGAAATGCCCAGCTCAACAAAAAAGAATGATAAATCCTATAACTTATTTATTTCTAATAAAGCATCAGCTGACTACTTTGCAAGAAACTTAAACAACAATACAAAAGCAATGAAATATCTTGAAGAAAGAGCAATTAACATGGAAATGATTAAAGAATTTCATTTAGGTTATTCTCTTGACTCATGGGATTCACTGAGGAATGAACTTCAAAAAAATAAACTAGTAAATAATGCTATTGATGCTGGCCTTCTTATTAAAACAGATAAGAAAATTTATGATAGATTTAGAAACCGTGTAATGTTTCCAATAAAAAATTCTTCGGGAAACATAATTGGATTTGGTGGTCGATCATTTGAGAATAATAAAGAAGCTAAGTACATCAATTCTCCTGAGACAAAACTTTTTCATAAAAGCTATGAGCTGTATGGTTTGTATGAAAGCAAAAAATACATAAGCAAAAATAATCAAGTTATCATAGTTGAAGGCTATACAGATATCATAGGTCTTCACCAATCTGGTGTTAAAAATTGTGTTGCTACTCTTGGAACAGCGTTTACTAAATATCATTTTTCTAAAATAATTAAATATACATCTAATTTAGTGTTTTGCTTTGATGGAGATAATGCGGGTAGAAATGCAGCATGGAAAGCAATACAAAATCTATTACCTGACCTAAAAGACGAAATACAAATAAAAATTGTATTTTTACCAGATGGACATGATCCAGATAGTGCTGTAAAACAATCGAAAGATACTTTTATAGATATGATTAATAATGCTCTTCCATTATCTGAATACATAATCCTTTATATTAAAGATGGATTAGATCTTGATAATGTAGAGGGAAAAACACAGTTTTTTTTAAGAGCTAAAGATGTTATTAAAATGATGCCAGAGATTACATATACAAATATCCTTAAAAGAACTCTAGAGGAGATAGCTGGTAATAAGCTCGATTCAATAACTGTAAAAAAATCTCTAAATTCAAATTCGATGGCTCAAACTGAAGTAGATCATGATATAAGAGAAATTACACTAATTAATTTGTTAATAGAATATCCTGATCTAGTTTTGGAGCATAATTATGAAGATTTTATAACAAATATATTCTTGAAAGAAATCTATGAATTAATTAGAAACAAGAAGAATAATAATGAAAGTTTTTCTGGCGCTCAACTTATGTCTATCTATCCTAATAATGAACTAATTAATCAAATTCTTTTATTGGAGTCAAATGAAAAGTCTTCTGAATCTGCTAGAGTAACCGTGAATAAAATTTTAGACCAGCTAGAGGTATTGTCAAATGAAGATAAATATTTCGAACTACTCTCAAAGCATTCCGAGGGGTATACTCTTTCTAGTGAAGAGAGAGAGTTTATAAGAACATTCAAAAAATAGCTAATTTTAGTTTTAATTGGCTATTTATCCTTTATTCAGACTGTTTAGTCATATAATATAGTCGAATGTATTACTTTACGTCCGAAAGTGTCTCGCCAGGTCATCCAGATAAACTATGTGATCATTTATCTGATGCAGTTTTAGATCATGTCTTAGCTCAAGATAAATCAGCTAGAGTTGCGTGTGAGACTTTTGTTAAAGGGAAACAAAATAAATCAGGAACGGTTGTTATAGGTGGAGAAATTACTACTAAAGGCGATCTAAATATTGAAGATTTAATACGACAGACAATTTTAGACATAGGATACGATTCAGATCAATTAGGATTTAATGGTAAGTCATGTGAGATTATAAAGTTACTTACGAAGCAATCTCCAGATATACAGATGGGTGTTGATAGAGGAGAAAATAAAGAACAGGGTGCTGGAGATCAAGGATTAATGTTTGGGTATGCATCAAATGAAACAGATGTATACATGCCTGCTCCTATTTTTTATTCTCATAGATTAGTTGAAAAACAGACAGAGCTATTTAAAAATAAAAATGTTTCATGGCTAAGGCCTGATGCAAAAAGCCAAGTCACTTTCATATACGAAAATGACAACCCTATTGCAGTTGATACCGTTGTACTATCTACACAGCACTCTGATAGCGTTTCTTTAAATGAATTGAGAGAGTATGTTACCGATGAGATAATTCTTAAAGTAATCCCAAAAAATCTTATAAATAAATCAACTAAAATTTTTATTAATCCTACGGGAAATTTTGTTGAAGGCGGTCCTCTTGGAGATTCAGGGCTTACAGGAAGAAAAATTATTGTAGATACATATGGTGGTATGGCTAGGCATGGAGGTGGAGCATTCTCTGGGAAAGATCCATCAAAAGTTGATAGGTCTGCTGCTTATGCAGCCAGATATATTGCTAAGAACATCGTTGCAGCAAATCTTGCCTCTAGATGTGAAATTCAACTTTCTTATGCTATTGGAGTTGCAGATCCCACGTCAATATTAGTTAATACATATGGCACCGGTAAAGTATCAGATGAAAAACTATCAAATATTATAAGTAAGGTTTTTGATTTGACTCCTTATGGAATTATAAAGTCTCTGAATTTACTAGAGGTTAAATTCAAACCAACTGCGGGATTTGGACATTTTGGGAGAAATGATAAGAATTTTACATGGGAACAAACTAATAAGGTTGATATACTGACCGAAGCTGTAAAATAAAGAGGATATTATGGAAGTAGATAAAGTTAAAAAAATTAAGGATGATTTCAAAGTAGCTGATATCTCATTAGCTAATTTTGGTCATAAAGAAATTAGAATAGCAGAAACTGAAATGCCTGGTCTAATGGCATTAAGAAAAGAGTACGGATCAAGTAAGCCTTTAAAAGGAGCTAGAATTATAGGCTGTTTACACATGACAATACAAACTGCGGTGTTGATTGAAACGTTGGTTGAATTAGGCGCAGAAGTCAGATGGTCTTCTTGTAACATTTTTTCAACACAAGATCATGCAGCAGCTGCAATAGCGGATCAAAAAATACCTGTCTTCGCATGGAAAGGAGAATCTGAAGAAGAGTATATTTGGTGTCTGAAGCAATCTATCGAAGGAAATCCTGAGTGGAAACCAAACATATTATTAGATGACGGTGGAGATCTGACCAACATAATCCATGAGGAGTATCCGCATCTTATTGAAGACATAAAAGGTGTCTCAGAAGAAACAACTACTGGTGTGCTACGTTTATATGAAATGGCAGAAAATGATAAACTTATGATGCCAGCAATTAATGTTAATGATTCAGTAACTAAATCTAAATTTGATAATCTCTACGGCTGCAGAGAATCACTTGTAGATGGCATCAAACGAGCTACAGATACGATGATCGCTGGTAAACATTGTGTGGTCTGTGGATTTGGTGATGTAGGGAAAGGATCAGCAGACTCATTAAGAGCTCTAGGTGCAAAAGTAATGGTGACAGAGATTGATCCTATTTGTGCTTTACAAGCATGTATGCAGGGTTACGATGTTATTGATATTCAAGAGCATGTTACTGATATAGATATATTTGTGACTGCCACTGGTAATTACAATGTAATCAACCACGATTTAATGAAAAAAATGAAAAGTGGAGCAATAGTATGTAATATTGGTCATTTTGATAATGAGATTGATGTTGCAAGCCTCAAGAATTACGAGTGGGATAATATAAAACCACAAGTTGATGAAATTACTTTCCCTGATGGAAAAAAGATTATTTTACTTGCTGAAGGAAGACTGATCAATCTTGGCTGCGCAACCGGCCATCCAAGTTTTGTGATGTCGTGCTCATTCACTAACCAAGTTATGGCTCAAATAGAGATATGGAATAATAATAATAGTTATGAAAATAAAGTGTATGTGCTTCCTAAACATTTAGATGAGAAAGTTGCTTTATTACACTTAGATAAATTAAATGCTAAGATTACTAAATTATCTGATGAGCAAGCTGATTATATCGGTGTTGATAAGAACGGTCCCTATAAAAAGGATACATATAGGTACTGATACGTCATCAAAAGATGAAACAATCTAAAATAGTTAAAAGAGACTTAGATGTTGTGTGGCACCCTTGCACACAAATGAAAGATCATGAAAAGATACCATTAATACCCATAAAATCTGGAAAGGGAGTGTGGCTCTATGATTTTGATGGGAATAAATACTTAGATGCAATTAGCTCATGGTGGGTAAATATATTTGGACACTCAAATAAATTTATAAATGATAGTGTTAACCGTCAAATAAAAAAATTAGAACATGTATTATTAGCAGGATTTACTCATGAGCCAGCAGTTAATCTGGCTGAAAATCTTATTAAATTAACTCCAAAATCAATAAAAAAATGCTTCTTTACTGATAATGGTTCTTCATCTATAGATGCCGCAATGAAAATGAGCTTTCATTATTGGCAAAATCACGGAAAAAAATCTAAAAAGAAATTCATTGCTTTATCAAATAGTTACCACGGAGAGACTCTCGGGTCTCTTTCTGTAAGCAATATAGATTTATATAAAAAAACGTATGAAAATATTTTAAGGAAGACAATTATTGTAGACTCTCCTGATAATTATTTAAGAAAAGAAAAAATATCAGAAAAGATGCATGCTGAAATGATGTTTGACAAAATGCACAAAGCTATTAAAAAGAATCATAGAAACATATGTGCTGTGATTGTTGAACCTCTTGTTCAATGTGCTGGTTATATGAGAATGTACCATCATCGTTATTTGGAATTACTCAGAGAAACTTGTACGAAATATAATGTTCATCTCATTGCTGATGAAATAGCTGTTGGTTTTGGTAGAACAGGAAGTATGTTTGCATTTGAACAAGCAAAAATAACACCTGATATTATATGTTTATCTAAGGGAATAACTGGGGGTTATATGACATTATCTACTATTCTAACAACAGACGAAATATATGATGCATTCTATGATGAATATATAAAACTGAATGCTTTCCTTCATTCTCATAGCTACACTGCAAATCCAATTGCTTGTGCAGCAGCAAATGCCACATTGAAGATTTTTAATGAAAAAAATATTTTAAAAAAGAATATTAAGTTGTCTGATCATATTAATAAATCATTTGAATCAATAAGAGAACATCCAAATGTATCCGATGTTCGACAAAAGGGAATGATTATTGCTATTGAAATGGTTAAAGATAAAAAAAATAAAATACCATATAATTGGAAAGAAAGAAGGGGTATTAAAGCATATCTATATGGACTTAAAAATAATGTATTAATGAGGCCTTTAGGTAATGTTTTGTACTTCATGCCGCCTTACGTAATAACAAAAAAAGAAATAACATTTGTATCAGAAGTTATGAGAGAAGCTGTGAATGAAGCAACAAAAAAAAATCCATAGAGTCTATCTAGAAATAGATTTTGATAAGGTGAGCCACTCTTGTTCATCACATATAGCGCATAGAATCATTAATGTTCTTAGAATTAAAGATAAAGAAGATCTCATAATTTTTAATCATAAAAGAGAGCAGGTTCTGGCAAGTGTGAAACTTAACAATAGAGAGGTATTCATAGTTTTTAAAGAAAAATTAGAAAACATAATTTTACCTAAAATAAAAGTACATATTGCAGTCTCAACTATAAGTATGAAAAATATGGATTTGATAGTACAAAAAATAGCCGAATTAGGTGCCACAGAGTTCACTCCACTCTATACAAAAAGAAGCCAATATAAAAATGTGGATGATAAAATTACTCACTGGAGGAAAATATCCATACACGCATCAGAACAATGTTCTAGGGTTGATATAATGAAAATCAATGCTCCAACTAGTTTAGGTGATTATTTAACCAAAAATACATCTCGTAATAAATATTTACTGTATCAAAACGGAACTTCATTTACATCAGAGGACTTTAGAAACAGAGATATGACTATATTAGTTGGTCCAGAAGGTGGTTTTGAAGATGAAGAGGTTGAATTATTTGAAAATTATAATTGGAAAATGATAAATATCAGTCAAAATATATTAAGGACAGAAACTGCGTGTATTAGCGCATTATCAATTATTAGTAATTATGAAAGCACATCAAGACATAATATATAGCAGTAGAAAAAACCATGATCAAATTCATGAGAAGATAATAAATAATTATCAAAAAATTGAGGGATGGTTTAGGAATCAATGGCTTAAATATCCTCCGCCATTTTATTCATCAATAGACATAAGAAATTAAGGTTTTAAAATTGCTCCAATAGATACAAATTTATTCCCAGCTGGATTTAATAATCTAAAAAAGATTTTGAGTCATTATATATCACCGCTGTTAAGCATTCTCTCGATTCTCTAAAAACAAATGTAGATAAAATACTGATCATCCCCGAGGATCATACAAGAAATATACATTATTTAAAAAGTTTAGAGTACTTAGCCTCACTCATTGAGAAAGCTGGTTATGAAGTTTTAGTGTCAAAACCTGATTTAAATGGTAATGATAACTATAAAAAAATTAATTCTTTACTACAGTATGATTCATTCATACCAGATGCAATTTTATTAAATAATGATCTATCAGAGGGTATTCCTGATTACCTTAATGATGTAAAACAGATTATATTACCCTCTAAGAATATCGGTTGGACAAAAAGATCTAAATCTGAACATTTTGACTATTATAGTGATGTTGCAAGGTATTTTAGCAAGTTAATAAATATTGACCCATGGTTAATAAATCCAGAATTTAGAAACTGTGGTGAAATTAATTTTAAAACAAAACAAGGCGAAGATTGCTTAATCTATAATGCTGAAAAATTATTTTCTATTATAAATTCTAAATATAATGAATATGGTATTAATGAGAAACCATTCATAATTATCAAAGCGGATTCTGGAACCTATGGTATGGGGGTGATCTCTATCGACAGTATTGATCAAATCAAAAACCTCAACAGAAAGCAACGAAACAAGATGACATCAACTAAAGGAAACGTTTTATTAAATAAAGTGATACTTCAAGAAGGTGTTTATTCATTTGAAGAAACTAAAAGTTCAAAAAATGTTGCTGAACCAGTTATATACTCCTTCTCTAATTTTTTAGTCGGAGGATTCTATAGAACACATCAAGATAAAGCAAATAATGAAAATCTTAATTCGCCAGGGATGATGTTCCACCCCATTCCATTGAATGACGTATGTATATCGCCAGACCTCAAAGAACCACTAGACTCCCAAATTAACAAATATTATGTATATGGTGTGATTGCAAGATTAGCTATCCTAGCTGCGGCGAAAGAGCTGTTTAATATTGAATAAATGTACAGAATAGGAATATTAATGGATGCTTTAGAGTCAGTTAACTTTAAAACCGATTCTACAGTATCAATAATTAGATCTCTCCAAGAGGATAATAGAATTGAATATATCCATCTTGATTCATTATCATACTTCCAAGAGAGTATAGAGGCAGATGTCTCAACATTACGAATATTATCAATAAATGAAAATAGATATAAACTAGGCAGTAGAAGAAAGATTAAGTTAAATAAACTAGATTGTATTTTTTTTAGAAAGGATCCCCCTGTTGATAGTTATTATACTACCCTCTGTCACTTGTTTCTAAAACTCCAAAAACAAAATGTACTAGTGCTTAATTCTCCTAAGTCATTATTAGAATTTAATGAAAAGATGCTTGGATATGATTTATCAGATCCAAAACCACCTACGTTACTTAGTAATTCTCTCTCAGAAATTAAGAAATTCCTTAAGCTCAATGAAGATATTGTTATGAAACCTGTTAATCTCATGGCGGGGCAAGGGATTATAAGAATTAAAAATACAGATAAAAATAATATTGAACAGATTAGAAGATTTTTAGAAAAATATAAAGTAGCAGTCTCTCAAAAGTATCTAAAGCAAATAAAATCTGGAGATACAAGAATTATTATTTATGATGGAATCATTGAGGAGAATGTGCTTGTACGATATCCACAGAAAGGCGATTTCAGAGCTAATATAGCATGTGGTGGATCATATAAAATAAAACCAATAAATAAAAAGTTTCACCCTGTATTAAATAAAGTAGCATCCTTTCTTAAGTATCATGATATTTTCTTTGCTGGCGTAGATATGATTGGGAAATATATAACTGAAATAAATATAACATCACCTACTGGCGTACAGCAAATAAGCGGCGGGTTATCTAAGAAAATAGCAAACTCACTCGTGAAAAAAATTCAGTATCATTATGAGTATACAAAATAAGAGTGGTATATACCTTGGAGTAGACTATGGTTTGAAAAAAACTGGTGTAGCTATTGGCCAACGTATAACACATGTAGCTAGGCCCTTAACAATCATTTTAGGTAATCCTATTAATGAGATACTATCACTAATAGATGAGTGGAATGTCGAGAAGGTTATTATTGGGTATCCTGAATTTGTTAAGAAAAGTGAGATTCATAAACAAATTGAAAACTTTTCAAGTCAAATAAGAAATAAAATTGATAAAAGCACTGACATTATATTCATCAATGAATCTTATTCTAGCCATGAAGGCAGAGAAAAATATTCAGAGCTAAGAGATATAGGCATGAAGAAGACTAATTCAGGTAATTATGATGATTTATCTGCATGTATTATCTTGCAAAGCTGGATCAATGAAAATATTATTGACTAAATGGAAATAAATAACAATCTTCAATTAGAAAAAAAGATTTTAAAACATTTTCTTAATATAAAATCCCTTGGAAAGAAATATATATTAGACATTATTGAGCGTGCGAATCTTTATCATTCTGGGGAAGTAAATTCAAATTATAGTCAAAAAGTGATAGCTAGCCTGTTTTTTGAGCCAAGCACAAGAACAAAAACAACCTTTGAATTAGCTGCAAAAAAGCTTGGGGCAGAATTTATAAATATTGACATCTCAAGTTCATCCACATCAAAAGGAGAGTCAGTTCTTGATATGGTAAAAACAATAGAAGCAATGGACTGTAATATGTTTATAGTTCGTCACTCAGTTTCTGGGACAGCTCATCATATAGCTAATTCTGTAAGTAAAAAAATTCCAATAATAAATGCTGGCGATGGTACTAATGAACATCCAACACAAGCTATGTTAGATATGTATACAATAAATAAACATAAAGGTGAGTTTAAGAATATCAAAGTTTCTATTGTCGGCGACATCTTACATTCACGTGTAGCAAAATCTCTAATATATTCATTGAATATACTAGGAACAGAGTCAATAAATATAATAGGCCCAGAGAAACTTATACCTGATAACTTGAAAGACATGAATGTTAACTATTTTCTTGATATGAATAAGGGCATAAAGAATTCTGACGTAATAATTATGCTTAGATTACAAAAAGAGAGGATGCACGATGCATTAATATCTCTTGATAGTTATTATGATGATTATGGCCTCGATCAAAAAAGATTAGCCTTGGCGAAAGATGATGCCATAGTGATGCATCCTGGACCTATCAATAGAGGTATAGAGATTGAATCATCTGTAGCAGATGGTCCAAACTCAGTAATTCTAGATCAGGTCTCATATGGAATATCAGTACGAATGGCAATTATGTCAATTTTATTTGACAATAATTAAAATGAATCGAGAGCATATTGTAAATTATAAAAAACTAAAATATGAAATTGATTCTATACAAACAAAAGAAAATCGAAATATTAAAATCTTAGTTGTATCTAAGAATCAAAGTATTGATAAAATTATAGACCTTTCAAGTTTAGGGCATATAGATTTTGCAGAGAATTATGTAGATGAGGCAATAAAGAAAATCGAAATGATTAATAATGATCTTTTGTGTTGGCACTTCATTGGAAAGATTCAATCAAACAAAATAAAGAAGATATGTATAAATTTTGACTGGATTCATACAATTTCTGATTTGAATCATGCAATTAAATTAGATAAATTTTGTAAAGATTTAAAAAAAATTATGAATGTATGTATACAGATCAATATAGATGAAGAAGACAATAAGAATGGAATAATGATTAAAGAGTTTGACAGGTTTTATAACGAAATTAGTCGTTTTAAATATCTGAAACTTAGAGGAATAATGTCTATTCCAAGTCAATATGACAAGAATTGTTCCTCATTCAGAGAGATGGGGCAATTATACAACCAATATAATGAATTAGATGTATTATCTATGGGTATGAGCGGAGATTACTTAGCAGCGATTGAAAATAATGCAAATATGATTAGAATAGGCCAGTACATATTTGGTAAAAGGACATGAAAAAGAAAATTTCAATTATAGGTGCTGGGAACTTAACATTATCACTGCTCTCTTCTATTGAAGCATGTAGCAAGGATTACATAATCTCGATTGTTGACAATAACAGCTCGAGGAAGCGGCTGCTTAAAAAGCATAAAGTTTCGTTCGTATCGAATATTGATAATAATATTTCAGAGTCGAAAGTAATCTTTCTCAATGTTAAACCAAAGGACTCTAGTTCTGTTTTAAAATCCTTAAAGCCGTACGTCGGAGCAAAGAACATTATTATAAGCTTTATGGCTGGGATTAAAGTAAATGATATAAAGAAAGCCCTAGATACTGAAACATCTGTTATTAGATGCATGACCAATATATCGGCTATTAATAACGATGCTATAATTTTTTACTTTATGAAAAAATTTAATAAGCAACACTCTGATCTATTGTCTACAGTATTTAAAAAACAAAAACAGTTGATCGAATGTAAATCAGAAGATGAGCTAAATAAAATAACTGCGTTATATGGTAGTGCGCCAGCATATTACATACTATTTAACGAAACTATAAAGAATATATATAAAAAATTAGGGTATACGTCATCACAAGCTAGTAAGCTATCAGATAATTTATTTATTGGTACAGCCAATTTAATAAAGTCAGGATTGAGTGGAAAGGACTTAATTAATTCGATTGCATCAAAAGGTGGTACAACAGAGGCTGCGCTAAAAGAGCTTAGTAAGAGTCGTATAGATAAATCATTATATAATGCTATTAAAACTGCAATAAAGAAATCTAAGGAACTAGCTAAAAATTAATGAATACGATGCCGTCTTTAATCTATCTAATATTAAGTTTTATTCAGTTTATAATTATGTTGAGATTTTTATGTCAAGCCTGTAGTGTCAACTACTATAATCCTGTTACGCAGTCCATAGTAAGAATAAGCAATTTTATATTAAAACCATTTGATATTATTGGATTACATCTTAATTCTTACATACTTTTTTTACTTTTATATCTTTTTACTTTTGTCAAAATATACATTCCACTAATTGTTAATAATCAGTTTTATCCTACATCTGATATATCAATAGTTTCATTAGCATACCTTATAAAGGATATTATAAATATATATTGGTACTTAGTGATAATATCAGCTGTTAAAAGCTGGTTTAATGTATTTGTGAATCATCCGATATTCAGTCTAATTGATGAACTTTGTAAACCTCTTTATGATATTGTTAGAAATTATATTCCTGATTTATCAGGTATAGATTTCTCACCTATTATTATATTATTTGTATTACAATTAATAGAAATAATTTTTATTCCAAGAATTTTTAACTTAACGAGCTTGATATAATTGAATATTGTTAAAGAAAAGAAGTTATCAATAACTGACTCACTTAAATTAAAGTCTGGGAAAAAAATAGACAGCTATGATTTAGTTTATGAGACTTACGGTGAATTGAATGCTGATTGTGATAATGCTGTACTTATATGCCATGCTTTATCAGGAAACCACCATGTAGCTGGTTATCATAAAGGTGATGAAAAGCCTGGTTGGTGGGATAATATGATAGGTTCCGGGAAACCAATTAATACTGATAAACTATTTGTAGTTTGTATGAACAACCTTGGTGGATGCCATGGTTCTACAGGTCCTACCAGTATAGATATAAGTAATAATAAATATTATGGATTCAATTTTCCTATAATTACAGTTGAAGATTGGGTTAAGAGTCAAAGAGTTCTAATGAGTAATTTAGGTATAAAAAAATGGAAATTTATTATTGGTGGTAGTTTAGGTGGAATGCAAGCGTTTCAATGGGCTTTAGATTATCCTGAGTGTGTAGATAATTCTATAATTATCGCAGCTGCACCAAAGCTAACAGCTCAGAATATTGCTTTTAACGAGGTTGCAAGACAAGCAATAATGAAGGACCCGGATTGGTGTGGTGGAGATTACCAATCACAAAATAAAATACCTAGCAGGGGGCTTGCTTTAGCAAGAATGTTAGGTCATATAACCTACCTCTCAGATGAGTCTATGGCGAAAAAATTTGGGCGTGATCAAAAAAATGATAAGTTTAATTTTAATTTCGATGTTGAGTTCCAAATAGAAAGTTATTTAAGATATCAGGGAGAAAAATTTGTAAGTACATTCGATGCTAACACTTATCTATTAATGACAAAAGCGCTTGATTATTACGATCCATTTAGTTCAGATGACTTTGATAGTAAATTGAAAACAACAGAAACAAACTTTCTAGTAATCTCGTTCACTTCTGACTGGAGGTTTCCTCCCAGTAGATCTGAGGAAATAGTAAGAAAGTTAATAAGTTACAATAAAATGGTCTCGTATTTGAGAATAAATTCTGATGGTGGACATGATGCATTTCTTATGGAAAATGATGACTATTTTGATGCTCTGAGGACATATATAGATGCTAATAAATGATATGAACGTGAGGAAAGATTTTAAAATAATTTCAGATTGGATACAGAGCAAATCAAGAGTTCTAGACCTGGGGTGTGGCGACGGATCTCTTCTAAAAATATTAAGAGAGAGAAAAACTGTCTATGGATACGGTATTGATATGGATACTGAAAAAGTCATAAAAGCTTTAGATAATAAGGTGGATGTAATACAAGGTAATATCAATAGCAAACTAGACTACTTTTCTGACAAAAGCTTTGATTATGTAATATTAGCGCAGTCACTTCAGGTGGTTGATAACCCAGTTAGTTTAATAAGAGAAATGTTACGTATAGGTAATGAGGTTATTATATCTTTTCCTAATATGGGTTTCTGGAGATCCAGATTTCAGTTATTCTTTGAAGGTCAAATGCCGGTAACAAATGAGTTACCGCATAAGTGGTATGATACACCTAATATACATCTATGTACGATAAAAGATTTTAGGAAAATGTGCGCCATCTACAATTTTACTATCATTGAGGAAGTTATTAATGGCTCAGGAAGAAGTTCTACAGATTTTTTAACTAATTTATTTGGTGAATCTGCTATTTTTAAATTGAAGTAGAATTTAGTTGCTTAAGTTTCATAAAATCCGCATGTTTAACATGAATTAAATCAGATACTTTTCGAATAGTATAATCTTCATATTTATCTATTCTTGAATCAGTGAATGCAACTTGCCACATATAACCGATAATCTTAAGTTTTTCATCATAGGTACATTCTTGATTAATGATATCTGTCCATTCATATAGCGAAGTCATTTCTTTATGAGTATCATCGCTTTTACTGAATAACTTGTCTAAATCATTTATATCAAGTTTAAATTTATTTTTAATAATTTCCTTAATATTATTGATTTCCATACTATCAAAATCATCGTCACTTTTTGACACCTCTATAAGTAAGATGCATGTAGCTAGTTGAATCTGTTTTTCATGACTAATTTCATTATTATTATGAGAATCAGTTACTCCTAACAATTTCTTGAGTAGATTCAATTTTAATTGAAAGTTTGTTTAAGTGCATATTGACCGCTATTGTCATACTCATAGAAGAAAACATCAACGAATGGATGATCAACGGGCTCATTACTTGGATCTGATGTAAGGTTACCTTCAGCAACATAAGTTTCATTACCCTGTCCATGGACAAGGACATGGTACCATGGTTTATTCTTATCAGGTTTAGATTTTGCTACAGATTCATACCATTCATCTGTTCCCTGAAAATTAGGGTCAGCGTCAACTATAACACCGCGATATTTAAATTTAGTATGGTAGACAATTTGACCAAGACTAAATTTAGCATTTTTTGGTTTTAATTCTGACATACTTCTATTATATGGCTTAAAAGTTTTTTTTCAAACTTGACTTTAGATTATATTTGTTACTGGTATAGATATGTAACATTAATTCTACGGTTTTTATATCCAGGCTTGAAGTCTAGCTTATCTGTGACATGATACAGTTTAGAATTAAATATCACCACTCTATTTTGCTTATAGGGGACTCTAATGTAATCTATGTCCCTAACCTCTTCTAGCATCTTGTTCATATTTTCAATAGAATTAAAATCCTTAAACCCCTTATCGAGGTCCGGCTTCTTTTTCCAAACAATCATTCCGCCAGAATCTTTGTCAAGATTGCTATCTTCATTGGTTATCCAGAAATTAACATTAACTTTTGCATCATCAGCATGTATTCCTATACCATCAAGGTTACTATCATACTTGAAAGCCCATGCTTGAGTTAGGTTATAGTCTTTAAATATATTAGGAAAGGAATGTTTAAGATCTTGACTAAATTCTAGAATAGCTTTGTTCGCCATTCCTTTGCCTAAAAATGTTCCAATATATCCTCGCGGGTAAGGATATTTAAAGATATTGGCACATCTAAAAAATATATTTAAATCTTTTAAGAATTCCTGTGATAAAAAATTATCAATAACAACTATTTCTGGATTAGAATTATTATATTCATTTTCAATTGCAGCTATATCTAATAATTCATTAAGATATTTATCTCTGGGTTTAGGAGGTTTATTATAAGTAATTTTATGAAGTTTTGATATAAAAAATAAATCTTCGTCAGAGTAAGATTTAATTTGTTTATTATTTAATAGTTTAAGTTGATTATAGAAATCCTGAGATATTTTTACATTTCTGATACCATCTTCGTCTGAATCAACGTGAGTAATCTGTTCATATTCATGTCTAACAAAATTTTTAAGAATTATTTTATTATCTAGATTTCTAAGTGTGTCAAGAGTTGGGGGCTGTGAAGCCAAATCTGAGGAAAGTTTAAAAAGCTTTAGGGAGCTCTCGAGCCTATTTGCCCATAAATAAGCGCAAGCACAAATATTAATCAGTGAAAAATCTTTTGTGTCTTCAAATCTAAATTCATCTAAAAGTTCAACGCATTTATTAAGATCAGATTTATTCTTCTTTTGAATATATTTTGAAGTGTAGAGATTAATTAACCTTTTTGTTATATCATTTGAATTATGATCTCTTTCTCTGAGATTATTTAGAACTTCTATCGATTCGTTATATTTTCCCTGAGTTGCATAACAGTTTGACAAATTAATATATGAGTTTTCATAGGTATTATCAATTCCAATTGCTTCAAGTAAAAGCTCCTCACATTTTTGATAATTAAATAACTTTCTTAGAGAAATTGCATAATTATTGAGTAGTTCGATATTATTTTTTATTTGTGAGTAGGCTCTATCATAGTAGACTATCGCCTGTTTATGAAATTTTCTCTGACCAAGGACAAGACCATGAAGATGGTTTGCATCAAAATCGTTCTCATCATTCTTAAGAATACTCAAATAAATTTTATCTGCTTCAGTAATATTGCCTGCTCTATGCATATCAAGAGCTTGGTGTAGCAATCTCTGCTTATCTTGTCTATTCATAATCTTGTGGCCAGGGACAGAATCGAACTGCCGACACGAGGATTTTCAGTCCACTGCTCTACCAACTGAGCTACCTGGCC